>Ga0206679_10001104_pt1 | contig 22522 bp, 24 predicted proteins | sample M110012015metaG_FD_155464 | JGI IMG/M metagenome (GOLD analysis project Ga0206679, IMG submission 155464) | Ammonia-oxidizing marine archaeal communities from Monterey Bay, California, United States - M1 100m 12015 | ecosystem: Environmental > Aquatic > Marine > Intertidal zone | place: USA... | reverse complement strand
TATGGGATACTGCTAAAAGTTACCTGGGAATATAACGGCAACCATTTATTAGGATACAATGCGGTGTATTTTGCTTCTATCTTTTTCATTAATAAAAAACGCCGATCGCCAACGTGATCTCTCATTTCATAATAATTATCAAGGGACAGATCCTGCAAAGCATCACCATCCTTCTTCCTTGTTTCATTATATTCCCTGAAAATCTGTTCCCAGTTTTCATTGTGTTTTTTCATGAGCTTATTAAGTACTGTGCAATCCTCAAATCCGGAATTCATCCCCTGACCATAAAAGGGAACTGTAGCATGCGCTGCATCGCCCATTAAGGCCACTTTGCCATGTGTCCATGGAAAACAGCGAATAATCGCAAGAGAAGATAAGGGATGGTCCTGCCAGGCCTCAGCAACATTTGGCATCATTTCATAAAAATCAGGGAAAACATTTTTGAAAAAAGCATCCACATCTTCAGTGGTTTTCAATTTGTCAAAGGCATATTGATGATTTTCATGGGGCATGAATAAGGTACAGGTAAATGAACCATCTTCATTAGCCAACGCAATCAGCATAAATCGTCCTCTTGGCCATATATGCAAGGCATTGATATCCAGTTTATATGATCCATCCGGATTTGCAGGTAATAAAATCTCTCTGTAGCCATCTTCAATGAACCGTTGATTGTAATTAAATCTTGGTAATTTTTGCATGGAATTATATCTAACAGCAGAAAATGCACCATCAGCAGCAAATATCAGGTCCGACTGAACCTGGATTTCTTCACCAGAAAGTGTGTTTTTGATACATGCGACAGATTTTTCAAAGTCAACTCCAATACACTCATGATTATAGTGAATCTCTGCCTTTCCCTTTCTTTCCGCGATATCCATCATTGTGGCATTTATTTTTCCTCTCGAAACGGAATAAATGGCCTGCCCTTCTTTTCCATAAGGTTGATACGTCAGCTCGCCCTTCAAATCATGCATAATGCGTCCATACATTGGTATGGCTATTTTTCTTACCTCATCTCCTACACCGACTGCATCTAAAGCATCCCAACCCCTTACTGACAATGCCAGATTGATAGATTTTCCTGCTGAGATGTCTGCTTTTCTTATATCCGAACGCCTTTCATAAATAGTCACTTTATAGCCGGCGCGTGACAAATACACGGCCCAAAGAGATCCTACAAGTCCAGCTCCAATAATTGTCACATTTTTACTCATTATTGCTTATTTTCTCCAATGTCTAGAAAAAGAAGATTTAAAATAATTACTGTTGAATCTTTCCTTCTGTTTTTTGATTTGATAGCGTGCAATTAATCTCCAAATAATTATTCCTGCAATCAATATGCCTATTGTCTGAACAGATATATTGATGTAGTCATTCATAGCCGAAATCTGACCTGAATATTTAATTTGAATCATTTCTTGTGCAGTCATACTGATACTATTATTACGAAGTTAGTGAGTTTGAGCTCAGAATTGCACAGCAAATACAAGGAATTATTCACATTTATACTTTAGTTTGAGATTCCAGAAAATCTATATTTCTTTTCAAACCAGCATATTTCGTTCTTTTCACCGCACTCATTTTAAATAATTCATCGTAAAACTCTTTGCTCATGTCCAACCAGTCATTTTTGGATAAATCCAATAGCTTGAAATTAAGCAAACGAGATTCATCGGATGGTTTAGAGAATCTATTCCAGGGGCAAACATCCTGACAGACATCGCAACCAAAAGCCCAATTATCCATTTTACCTTTAAATTCAGAGGGCAAAATCTCATCCTTTAGCTCTATGGTCAAATAGGAAATACACCTGGAACCATCTATGACATACGGTTCTACAATAGCTTCTGTTGGACATTCATCTATACACTTCGTACATGTTCCACAATAATCCTTCATTGGACCATCACCCGGAAATTCCACATCCAAAATCATCTCGGCAATAAAGAAAAAGCTCCCCGCTTTTGGATGAATTAGGTTGGTGTTTTTACCAATCCATCCAAGACCTGATTTTTTTGCCCATACTTTATCCATAACAGGCGCCGAATCCACAAATACGCGACCATTGATATCGCCAATTAAGTCTTTGGCAAACTGAAAGAGCTCAAATAAGCGTTCTTTGATTACAAAATGATAATCTTCACCGTAAGCATATTTCGAGATCTTAGGGGCTTCTTTATCCTTCTGTTTATTACTGGTGTCATAATTGAAAAGTAGTGAAATCACAGACTTCGCACCAGGAACGAGCTTTCTTGGGTCTAGTCGAAGATCGAAATGATTTGACATATACCCCATTTTCCCATGATAATCTCTCTCTAACCAGTTTTCAAGCAATGGAGCTTCTTCTTCAAGAAATTCAGCCTTTGAAAAACCACAATAAAAAAACCCTAGCTCAGCTGCTTTAGATTTTATTTGCCCTTTATACTCGGCTACATTCATGCTAAAATAAATCTCCCTGGGTGGAGCCCATATTTAAGCCTAAATGCTTATATGTCTTTGGGGTGGCTTTTCGACCTCGCGGTGTTCTCATTATAAAACCTTCCTGGATCAAAAAGGGTTCATAGACCTCTTCAATGGTTCCGGCATTTTCACCAATTGCTGTAGCCACAGTGGATAAACCAACGGGGCCGCCATTGAATTTTTCAATAATCGCTTTAAGTATTCTCACATCCATTTCGTCCAGCCCGTTTGCGTCCACATTAAGTGCTTTAAGCGCTATCTCCGTAATTTTTGCATCTATTTTTCCACTTCCTTTGATTTGGGCAAAATCCCTGACTCTCCTTAATAGGGCATTACAGATTCTTGGTGTCCCTCTACTCCTTCCGGCAATTTCCGCCGCTGCATCGTAATCTATTTGTATGTCGAGCAATCCGGCTGAGCGCTCAATAATGGCCGTCAATGTTTCAGCATCGTAATATTCAAGTCTGGAATTAATTCCGAACCTGGCACGTAAAGGGCTTGTAAGCAGGCCTGATCTGGTCGTTGCTCCAATTAATGTAAACGGATTTAAATTGATTTGTACCGTTCTTGCATTAGGACCTGTATCTATCATAATATCAATGGCGTAATCTTCCATTGCAGAATACAGGTATTCCTCAACAACAGGACTCAGTCTATGTATTTCATCAATGAACAAAACATCTGCCTTGGCCAGATTAGTTAACAGGCCCGCCAGATCACCCGGTTTATCTAAAACAGGCCCGCTGGTTACCTTAAATCCAACCTCCATTTCATTGGCAATAATATGTGCAAGCGTAGTTTTACCAAGTCCTGGAGGACCATGTAACAAGACGTGATCAAGAGGCTCTTTTCTGAGCTTGGCTGCTTCGACAAAAATCTCCAGATTTTCAACAATATTGGGCTGTCCAGCAAAATCAGTTAGCTGCTGAGGTCGCAAGACCTTATCAAATTCCTTTTCAGAATTGTTCTCCGCTTCTTCTTTATAATCAAATGAATCTTCCACCTGGTACTTTTAACAAATTTACAAAAGCAAATGATACAGAATTAACAAATAAAAAATGAAAATCAACTAAGCCTGTTTAATTGCCTTTAGCATCAATTCCATATCTTCAAACATAAAGTCTGCAACATTTAGTTTTGGTTCTTTTACATGAGTTTTTTCCGGGATACAAACGACCTTCATTTTCGCTGCTTTACCAGATACAATTCCATTAAGTGAATCCTCAATAACAAGACATTTTTCTGGTACGACATTCATTTTTTTTGCGGTATTAATATATACAGCCGGATGCGGTTTTCCGAAATCTTCGAATTCCGCAGAATGTGCCACATCAAAATATTGATCAATTTTCAAGCCATCAAGAACAGCCTGGAGTAAGCTATTCGGTGATGAAGTCGCCAGACCGATTTTCAATTTATTTTTTTTCAGGAACACCAGCGTGTCAAGCACCCCTACCAAAGGAACAGGGTTCTCTCGTACCAATTCAATCATTCGACTTATGATATCGTTCTCTACCTCCTTTTCATCGGCAATTTCCAGCTGCTGGTTTTTATTCCAATACGCAATAACCTCATCAATTCTCAGACCAACCGTTTTTTGAAAATCATTTTTAGACAATCGACAGCCTAGGTCAGAAAAAACCTTCTCCATAGCAATTTTCCATAAGGGCTCAGAATCAATAAGCACACCATCCATATCGAAAATAACAGCTTCAAAATCCTTTATAGAAAGATTTAATTCCATAATTTAATTGTTTTCATCTTTTGGTCTCCCAACAGGCTCTTTTCAGCAACAATTCTAAGCATATTATTTGATTCCACACATATTCCTTCCCATTGCTGAAGTCTACCCAGGTGCTTAGTTTTAACCATTTTAAATCCGTCTTTATTACGTTCAAAAATATAAATGCGTTTGTAGGTCAACACGTATAGCATTCCATTTGAAAAATCGCATCCCGTCACTGATCCCATCAACCAGGACATCCCCTTTAATTTGAATTGTTGACTTAATCTTACGTTCATCTTATCATTTTCGAATTCACATTCATACACTTTACATATTCGATTGTATAACACAGTTCTATTTTTAGAAAGTATATATAATTTGCCATCAGCATAGGTTAGCGCTTCAGAATCAAAATTTAGATTTCCATTTTCGGGCGGAAATTGTTCTTGATCCGGATATTGATAGGAGAATTTTACGGCGTGAATTGTATCTTGATAAAGAAGGTGTGGTATTATTTCTGACCTTATCTGAATTTGATATATTGCTAAATCCTTTCTCTTATTTAAATTGTTCCCAATATCCCCAACGTAAAGCGTATTTCGACCATCAAAAGTGATGTCCTCCCAATCCACATTTTTTGCTCCCTTAACAAATACCTTTTTCTTAATATTTCCTTTCGGATCTACAATATATAGGTATGGCCCATCTCCACTATCATTAATTAAAACATACAGATCTTTTTCAATTTGTTCGATACCCGATACTTCACTAAATTGAATAGAAAGTTTTTGAGTTGTACAAGAAACCAGACAAAAACTGAAGAAAATGATAGAATAAAATGAATTCATGACTTAATATATACACTCACTGTCTCAATTCGCCGGTCTGTCACCTCTTCCACCACAAACGTAAAACCTTGAATTTTTAGCTTTGAATTCTTATCAGGAATATATGCCAGCTTATAAAGAACAAGCCCTCCCAGAGTTTCATACTCCTCAGATTCGGGAATTTTGAGTTGATACTGCTCATTGATATAGTCAATTTCAATTCGAGCTGAGAATCTGAAATGGGTATCTGAAATTTTCTCTTCAAGATGTTCATCCTGGTCATGCTCATCCTCTATCTCTCCGAAAATTTCTTCAATTACATCTTCGAGAGTGACCATGCCTGCTGTTCCGCCATATTCGTCCGTAACAATGGCAATATTACCAGACTGTTCTGTAAATTTCTCGAGTAATTCCTCACCCGTAATTACGGAGGGGACATAATTAATGGGCAACAGGATTTGTTTAATGGACTTTGGAGACTTAAACATATCATACGAATGTACATAGCCGATAATATTGTCGATGGAATCCCTGTATATAATAATTTTTGAAAGTCCTTTTGCAATAAAAAGATCCATTACTGAATTCAAAGAATCATTGATATCAACAGAAATTATTTCCGTTCTCGGAATCATACAGTCTCGAGCCTTCACCCGTGAAAAGTCAAGTGCATTCCTTAATAAGGTCATATCATCCGTTGATACCTCTTCGCTATCAATTCGCTCTGATAATTCATCGACAAAATGCTCAAGGTCCACCTTAGAAAATACTTTTTGATTTGTTTTTTGATCGTATCCAAATGTTTTTAATATAATCCAGCTAAAAGCAAGAATCACATGCGTTGGAATGAATAAGATGATATACAATATGAATAATGGAAATGTCCCTATCTTCAGAGAGCGATTCGGATTAAACTGCACAATACTTTTTGGAATGAACTCCGCTGCAACTAAGACTAAAATCGTTGAAAACAAGGTCTGCAATAACAGAATAAGAGAATCTGAAGTAATTCCCCAGCCCTGAATTACTGGTTCCAAAATTACAGCAGCGCTAATTCCATAAATTACAAGTGAAATGTTATTTCCAAGAAGAATAAAGGCAATGATTTTGGATTCATTTTGATAAAATATAGAGTAAACTTTACTTAAAAATGTGCCCTTACTCTTGTCTACCTCAATCTTCAGTCTATTTGAAGACAAAAATGCCAATTCCATACCTGAAAAGAAAGCCGAAAATAAAAGAGAGATAAATATTAAGCAAAAAGCGTTGAACATATTACAACAACAAGGTACGTATTATTTGATTAAATCAAAACCTATATCCTTTCTGAAATTCATCCCTTCAAAGTTTATTTTATCAATGGTTTCATAGGATTTTTTTATGGCAAATTCAATATTCTTCCCATAAGAAGTTATGGCAATTACTCTACCTCCAGAAGTAACTGAAGACGGCCCATCTGATTTTGTTCCTGCATGAAAACAAATGCTGTCTACAATGGTGTTGAGACCAAAAATCTGCTTCCCTTTTTCGTATTTATTCGGATATCCACCAGAAACGAGCATTACCGTGGCAGCGCTTTTATCATAAAACTGAATATCTCTTTCTGAGAGTGTATTGGTGGCAATTCCTTCGAATAAATCCAAAATATCTGACTTTAGCCTTGGAAGAACGACCTCGGTTTCCGGATCTCCAAGACGACAGTTGTATTCTATGACGTATGGATCACCTTTCACATTAATCAAGCCAAAAAATATAAAGCCCTTGTAATTAATCCCTTCTGATTTTAGCCCTTTGGTCGTAGGTACAATAACCTGATTGTGTACTTTATCCATAAAACCAGCATCAGCAAAAGGAACAGGGCTTACTGCTCCCATACCTCCGGTATTAAGTCCGGTATCATTTTCTCCTATTCTTTTATAATCTTTTGCTTCTGGCAGTAGTTTAAAAGACTGTCCATCCGTTATAATAAAAACGGAAACCTCTTTACCGTCAAGAAACTGTTCAATTACCACCTTTTCACTGGCTGATCCAAACTTCGAGTTCATCAGCATATTTTTCAATTCCTTTTCCGCCTGCTTTAAATCATTAAGAATTAATACGCCTTTCCCTGCTGCAAGCCCATCTGCCTTTAATACATATGGTGGATTCATTGATTGTAAATAAGCAATACCCTTGTCCAGGGTTTCCTTTGTAAAGGTTCCATATTTGGCGGTAGGGATATTGTATTTTTTCATAAACGATTTGGCAAAATCCTTACTGCCCTCAATCTGAGCACCTTTAGCATCCGGCCCAATAACCGGTATTTCCGATAAAATTTCATCATTCATAAAGAAATCAGAAATACCATTGACCAATGGTTGCTCCGGACCTACAATCACGATCTCGATATTATTCTCAATCACGGCCACTTTTACGGCTTCAAAGTCATTGGGGTCAATAGCAATATTTTTTCCGTGTTTTCTGGTTCCAGAATTACCTGGGGCAATATATAATTCGTCTAATATGGAACTCTGAGCCATTTTCCATGCCAAAGCATGCTCTCTTCCACCCGACCCAAGTAATAAAATTTTCATTAACTATATTTTAGTATTGATTCAAAGAAGCTCTTCCCCTCTGTATTTGTCAAAATATGATCCGAAGCCCTTTCGGGATGCGGCATCATTCCAAAAACATTCTTTCTTTTATTAGTAATTCCCGCAATATTTCGAATTGATCCATTGGGATTTGAATCAGAGACAATATCTGCAGATTCATTACAATATTTAAAAAGAACCTGATCATTTTGTTCAAGCTCGTCAATTACCTCATCGGAGGCATAGTATCTTCCCTCTCCATGAGCGATAGGAATTTTATACGCAGAGTCATGATCTAGACCTGCAGAAATAGAAGCTCCTTTCGAAACCGGTTTTAAAAACACATTTTTACACACAAATTTTTGACTGTCATTATGCAACAAAGCGCCATCAAGCAAACCAGATTCCGTTAGAATTTGAAAGCCATTGCAAATACCCAATACATATCCGCCATTATTGGCATGTGATATGACTTCATTCATTATTGGAGAAAACTTTGCAATAGATCCTGAACGAAGATAATCCCCAAAAGAAAATCCACCTGGAAGAACAACCATATCCGCCCCCTGGAGATTATGGTCTTTATGCCATAAATTCACCACATTCTGTTTCAATACATCTCTGAGGATGTAAATCATATCCTGATCACAATTTGACCCAGGAAAAGTAACTACTCCAAATTTCATACTTTATACAAGATTAAAGTGCGAAATTAATCAATTATAGATTTTGATTAGGAAGGAAAAGAAAAAACTTGATAACAGAGTATCCAAATACCACATAAAAAAGAACTGTTGCAGCTATTCCGTATGTATTACTCAAAAAAGAAAAGATGAGAAATATGGATATGGGAATCAAAATGAGACTTAAATGGTCAATTTGTTGAAAACTTAAGATGTAATAAAGTGCAGAAATGACAAAAATCAACACCAATATGAGAAGAATTCTAAACTGTTTATTTGAATTTATTGTCGTTTTCTGACTTTTAGTAACTACAGAAATGGTACCAAGAATCAATAATATACACATTGTAGCGGCTACAAAGAGAAAATCCTTGTTTTCAGATTGTATTAGCTGATGATCTGCTAAACCAAAATCAATAGAAATATTAAATAAATAGGCAAAGGACAGTATGTATATAAATGGAGTAGCATAACCAAGCACTGCAACAATCATTTCTCTAAGCTTAAATGGCCTCATAATCAGCATTGGCAGTATTAATAACGGCGCCGACAGCATTAATACGGGTGTGAATGTTGCAGCAAATCCAGCAAAAAAGAAACTATTAAAAATAGTCTTACGACCATCTTCAGGTCTGTTCAATTTAAAAAATTGATGTATCATGAGAATAAGTAAAAACTGAGAGATTAAAACACCATTTAAGTAATAAGCTGAATGAAACAGACTCATCATCACGATATACAGAAGCGCAATAAAATAGGTGTTACGCTCCAAAAACTTATTGCGATTTACCAAGGCATTGAGTCCAAAGGAATTCATAAGAACAAAAAGAGAAGCACATATTATGCTGCTGGTTGAATCCAAATAAATATACTCCGTCCAGAAACCAAAATTTGACATTACATCCAGTTGGTAAAACGGGTAAAAATAGTTAAGACATTGATACATAACCAGATAAAGCGGAAGCAGTAAAAGCACAATTGTTTTATTTCCCAGAAAGAGCTTTATCATCTGAATAAAATTAAAACCAACTTTGAAAAATAATTATTATTAAATTCAAACAGAAATAAAACTAGAATTAAAAACATTTAATTTTATTAATGCATTTTCTTTTATTAAACCTGAAAAATTATATCTTTGGGCGCATTAATTATGCAATATAATTCGAAAATAAAAAGGTATGGCAAAGCAAAAAAACAAATATTCGAATAAAGAACTAGAGGAATTCAAAACATTGATTCTTAGTAAATTAAAGGAAGCACAGGATGACTACAACCTCCTTATTGGATCTCTTTCTCATAATGATGACCACGGAACCAATGATACGGGCAGGACATTTAATATGATGGAAGATGGGTCAGAAACTTTATCCCGTGAAGAATTAGCCCAGCTGGCAGCAAGACAGGAAAAATTTATTAAAAATTTACAGGCTGCATTAATTCGAATTGAAAATAAAACCTACGGAATTTGCAGAGTCAGTGGTACCTTAATTGCTAAAGAAAGATTAAAATTAGTGCCACACGCTACAATGAGTATTGCGGCAAAAAACGCCCAAAACAAATAAGTGAAAAAACAGCTGACAATTGTATCCATAACTATAATTTGTCTTTTATTGATTGACCAGATTATCAAAATCTGGATTAAGTCTGAGTTTGTTCAGGGAGAAATCCCGACACCTATACTCGGCGATTGGTTTAGGTTGCATTACATCGAAAATCCAGGCATGGCCTTCGGAACCACCTTTGGTGCCAAAATGTGGCATAAGCTGGCTTTGAGCCTTTTTCGAATCATTGCTATTTCCGGAATTGCATATTATATCTGGAAAGAGCTAAACAGAGGGGTGAAAACCGAGTACCTTATAGCTATAGGACTTATATTTACTGGCGCTATGGGTAATCTGATTGATTCTATGCTGTACGATTATATTTTTACTTTTGACCCCTGCAATTTTTATAATCAGCTGAATGGTTCTGAGAATTTTATTCAATGTGAGCATCATTCACCTCATGGAGGAAGCTATACCATTACCCATGAAGTGAGGCATCACGGATTTCTTTTGGGAAATGTAGTAGATATGTTTCAGTTCAATGTAAGCTGGCCTAAATGGGTACCATGGCTGGGTGGAGGTCAAATATTTCCTGCTATTTGGAATGTAGCGGATGCCTGTATTACCTGTGGCGTTGGAATGATCTTAATTAGAAATAAGACGTATTTTCCCAAAGAAGAAGAACTGGAATCAGAAGAAGAACTGGAATCAGAAGAAGAATCAGAAAAAAAAGACTAAAAATTCCATTTCATACTTCTGTCGTCAAGAATGGCAAATGAGATTTTATAATCAAATCTCGGTGCACTTTTATTTCCAGTAGAAACTACGCCATAAAGTCCGACTCTTAATCTTCTTCTTGACAACTTGAAATTTCGTTCTAAACCAGCCAATAGTTCATAATGCTGCCAGTTATGTTCTTTAACATATAAAAATCCTCCTCCGAATACCAAACCAATCCTCGTTTTTTTCATAAAAGGAATTTTATTGATAATAGATCCATTATCGTGATGAACAAAATGAGCTTCCCATGTAAAATCACTGGTTCTAAGTAAAGTATCAAGACCCTGAAATGAGTACAGGGGATTAGAGAACCAGATAGGGTCACTTCTTCGCTGAAATTTGAAATCTGGTTCTTTAGGTTCATTGGCACTCAAAAAAGCTCCGCCAACAAGCCTGTAGCTGGAAGTTCCTATTGTTCCTATTTTAAAAGTCTGATCAATACTAAGCTGAAGGAATTGATGGTTAATATCGCTGCCAAAAAGACCAGGTATTCCCTGTTCGTAGTAGATGCTGAAGGTGGGCCATGCAGATCCCAAAACAACCTTTCTAAAAGGTTCTCTCATGTATTTTTGCCTTGGTGTATAGCTAAAGCTAATATCCCCAATAAGGGCCTGATACGTTTCAAATTCAGTAGGTTCGTTGTTTGGTATTACATCATCTGCAAATTGAACAAATTCATATCCGTCCAGACTTCTCCGTTCAGAGAACTCACCACCCAGGTCCACATAAAATCCATTAAATAATTCGTATTCTATAGAGGAATTTAAACGGGTTGCTTCAATAAAATTTTCTCGTTTGTAGATTTGAGTGATGGCATCATATCCTCTAATAACGTCAAAATCATGATGTAAAGATACTCTCAGCTTTCCCTGCCGGAATGGATCAAATGTATATTTCCACCAGGTATCTCCTTTAATGTCTTTATTCAGAATACCCATGGAAATTTGTGTATATGAATCCAGAATCCGTTCATCCTTCCACTTTTTAAAAAAATCGAAATTCGGAGAAATTCTCGGACCTGCAATATATACTGGCCGAATCAAGGTAGCTAATGAACCAATCGTCCATTGATGCCTCTTATCTCTGTTTCTGTGGTCAACTCCCCACCAAAGCACCTTTAATGCCGTAACAGTATTGAATACCTTATCCACACTGTCCAGATATTCTTTTCTGTTTTTATAATCTCGAATGCTGTCCTGGCGAATGATAAAAGCAATTTCCTCTTCACTTAATTCATCTGCTCTTTCTTTATCCCAAAAAGAGGAATCCTTTTCATAGGCTTCTTTTTCCGTTACGGCCAATTCTGAATTAAAAAATTTGTCTTCGAAATTAGGATTGAAATTATAGTCAGTAAAAATCGCTGTTGTTTTGCACTTGGAGGATTCTCTTTTATATTTTACACCATAGTCAAGCACCTGTTTTTTAAGTACGCATAGGGTATCTCCGGGATGGTCATAGCTTTGATTAATTGTAAAATAATCATACACCAGTAAATTTCCTTTTTTCATGGTTAATTCCAATTTTTGTACGAACCATAACGAATCGATTACCCATATATGACCTGACAATGTCGTGGTAGCAGAATTACGAGCCTGAATGCGTATTTTAGATATCATAAGTCCATCCTCTTCGTACTTATCCAGCAGACGGTATTTATACGATAAAATACCCGGAATCGAAATGGGGGAGCTTATGGGATTTTGATGTAGATCATCCAATCTTAGTAAGTTCTCGAAAAAATTAAAATTTGACTTTACAGTGGTCTTATAATACAGGTTTCGATCAGTTCCTCTCAAAGAATAGGCGTTTCTATATTCCTTTACTTTATTACCAGGGGCATAATTTCTGGTAATCTGAACTTCCAGCAAATTCATGGTATCTTCAATCGCCGATTCCTCGTCAAGTGCATCGTAATCTTGTTCAGCTGGCTTAGATCCTTGAGATTTTCTTTTCACATCTTCTCTTGCCTTAATATAGACATCGACCTTATGAGGATAATTCCACGGATTTATTTGATTGCGTTTTGCAACCACTTTTTTCATTATATCCCTCCCCGGATTTGTTTTTTTTGTCGTAACCTGGATAGTTTCGAGGTCCTGAATTTTGCTCGGGAAAAGCTGAATATCTCTAACTATATCATTATTGCTGATTGAGACATAGCTCTCTCTATCATCGAATCCAGAAGAGCTGAAGATTAAAAAATACTCTCCAGGCATCATACTTAGCTGATACCTTCCATCCACATCAGCAACTGTCCGCTGTGCCGGGTCATTTTTTACAAATACCTTGGCATGGGGAATAGGAACATTTCGCTCATCATAAATAGTTCCTTCAATAAATTTTTGTGAAAGTCCGACAAAACTAAAAGAAATAAAAACGAACTGTAAGATTAAGGTTAAGGACATCTTCCTATACCCTTTAAAGCTGATATATGGAATAATACAGTTCAATTTGTGATTTATTCGTTCTCTTTTTTTGACATATATTCCACGTGCTTTTCCATTCTTTTCATCATCCATACTTTAAAAAAGTACATTCCAAAGGACAAAAGAACAAAGGGATAATAAAACACCCATTTTTCAAAGCTATCAATAAAACACATGACTGTGACTACAATAAACATGAGTGTAGCTAGAATCAGCCAAAATATTTTCATTATTCTGTTATACGTATTCATTTTTCTTTTTTAAGATTCATTTTTCCTGTTGGATTTAGAATTTCGAAATAGCTAAAGTCTTGTTTGGTTACAAGCCCTTTGCCAGTCAAAAGCTCTTTTGGCGAACTTACCTTTACATAATCATCCGTTCGTATGATACTGTCTTTTTTATTCCAGGTTAAACTTTCAGTTTCAAGCGTTTGATCTTTCTCATAATTATACAACCTAACAGAATCTTCAACCAATACCATTTCATCTTTGTGATTATACACTCCATTTTGTGCCGTTAAGGTGGATACTTTAACCCCATTGATATCAAAAAAATCAACCTGTAAAAACTCCTTGAAATTGGTAATATGTTTTGGAGAGGTATAGGTTTCGGATACTCTCGCATATAAGTGAATCTTCGTGATCCCGGAATCACTATAAATCATTTTCAAGTTCTGGGTTAAATCGTCAGGAGCATTTTCAAAATGAGTTATTTTCTTTACTTCATCTAAATCGTTGACACAAGAAAACAGCATACCAATGAATAAAACAAAAGTCAATAGAGCCGTCTGGACTTTCACTTAAATGGGGTTTATTTGACGTCTACGGATACTCCCCAACAGGAAAGCACTACAGATGAAGGGTTGTTGTTATTAAATATTTCATCGGAGGTAGGTGCATTTGCTCTAAACTTCGCTGCCACATTAGGACTTCCTGCTTTTTCAGCCAGCTGGGCCGCATAATAGAAGTTGCATTTTCTGTCAAAAGTACTTGAACCACACGTATTTGCTAATTTCGCCACACAATTTGCAGCTACCAGAAGTGCTTTGGAACGATTTGATCCATTAATTGTAAGTGCAGTGTTATACGCTGCATTAAGACTGTTTAAATTGTTGTACTGAATCTCCAGAATATTTAATAGAATTTCATTTTTCACAGAATCAGTTTCAGTCATCCCTATAGCATCCCTGTAGACTCCAATAGACTCCTTAAATCGTTTCTTAACCTGCAAAAGCTGTGCTTTTGCCAATACGGCATCAATGGTATTGTCAATAGAAATAATCGTATCTATCAGCATTTCATATTCGTCACTTTCTGTACATCCCTTTTCCTTGAGTAGATTCAGAAAGTTATTTACGGTTTTCTTCTTTTTCTCTTTATCCTGAGGTAAAGAGCTCATAAAACCACTTAATTCAGGTAAGATATCATCACAGGTACGGACCAGATTATTAAAATAGTTTGTCAGAGTCTCTTGTGTTCGAGCCGTTAAATTCTCGTTTTCTATTTTTTTAGATAATCGGAAGTAATCGGAGATTAAACGTTTTTTGTATGCACTCTTGTCATCTCCATTTGCCACCGTGAACAAGGAATACAGATTGTAGTAATAAAATGTGAGCTCTGCATCAGTAAACTTGTTGTTGTGCTCAAATGCTCTTACATAAAGTTCATCTGCTTTTACCCTATCTGGCGCCGTTGATTGCATGATATACGTGGCACGTTTTGAAGATTGAGCTTCATTGTAAAACCCTTTCTCTTCCGCTCTTTCATAGGCCCAAATCAGTGTGTCAATATAGGCCGTTTTTCGTGCTTTATCCTTCTCGGTGGCCACCGTATTTCGAATCGTCTGCAACATGTTTCCATATTTCTTCGAATCGTAATTATTACACAGGTCTTCTCCTTTTAAATAATACATGGTCGCATTCGCGTAATTTTTCAATTTTAATTCCTGACCCACAAAAAGAAGCATTCTTTTACACTCGCGATCCTGAATAGAATCCTGACCATAAACCAACGAAGTGGTAAATATCATCCCTAATAAAAATCCAAACTTTCTCATAATCTATTTTTTCTAATCCAACTTTCTTTTTCTAAACCATTTTTCAAACGCCGATGGCGAAAATACCATTCCAAAATTAAAGCCCAAATAATTCTCTTTTAAACTGGCATCGTTTTCCGTTCCTTTTTGCCCAATAACAAAGGCAAAGTTCAAAGAAGACAATGACATTTGAGCCAGTATAGGAATCCCAAATCCAAATGTCGTGCCACGATCGATAAAATTGTGTCCATTTGGAGAGAATGGACTTGTTGTTTTATATACCCCTACTCGGTAATTTAGCTTCTCTAATGCCTTCAAAGTGGCTACATTTTCAAATATTCTAGTTTCTGGAGAGAAACTCAAACCTACCGACCATCTGTCTGAGGCACCAATTTCCCAATCAGCGGGCCAAATCGCAAATTGTCCACGCATACCTCCCCACTTCTTGTACGATGCAAAAAGAGAAAGATTTGGTCTTCTAGTATTCGATTTTCTTTTCGTTTCTCTGAAAAAGAGCTGGTATTTTAACCCGATCTCATATGAAGACAAAACCTGCACAGAACCTTCTGTACGTCTGAAATCTATGGTATCGTAAAAATCTGGAATATTGATATTGGAAGATGTATACAATTCGTTTTCCAATGAGCCGTTAAAAACCTGTCTTGGATCCATATTAAATGCGAGCAGGATCTTTTGCCTTAAACCAATATTTTGTTGAAAATGCGCACCAAGCTGATAATGAAATGCAGACAGCCGTGTAATATCTTTAGACAAACCTCCCTGCTCTGTATTTCCAGTGAGTAATTCACTTTTTCTTTCATTTGACACGTGCCCAAAAAGATAAGAGGTATTTATTCCTAATGATAAATTGGTTTGCCCCGTGTTTATAGGGGAAATCGCAAAACCTACATAGACATCCTGAATATTTCCATTGCCAATATAGCTGTACCTAAGGGAGTCCACTCCTGTGAAAATGTTTTGGCTGAATTCGTAACCCACCTTGGAGTATGGCTTCAGTCCGAAAGACATCCCCATTAATTTGTTCATTTTAAAGGCCAGTGCAAAATGATCAATATTGGTCCCGAATCTGAATTCAGAAACATCACCCTGCTCATAAAAAGAAAATCTGGAATCAATTCCTAAAGACAAAAGGGTATTCCCTTTACTGAGGCGAGAATAAGAAGAAGGATTGTAATAATTCACCATATTAGAATCGATCATAGAGGTATTGACATAACCAAGTGCCCCGGAAATCGCGTTTGAACCTATGTTGTACTCCCCAATGCCATATGAAGACAAGGGATGAGTGGTTATAACCTGGGCATAAAAAGTATGCAAAAATGAAAGAAAAATGAAAGCTAAACTATAGCGCATTTAATTTAAATATTTCAACAGCTCCTTCAAGTGTCAAATTTTCGACTGCAAAGATGTTATTTTTTTGAGGGATATCAAAATATATAGCGTCTCCACCGGTCATATAAATGTCAATTGAACCGTATTCTTGCTCATAACGCGAAATCAACCCTGTTATTTCCGCTCTTATCCCATTTAATACACCTGAAATCATGGAGTTCTGCGTATTGTCTCCTATCAATGCTACACCAGTCATATCATTCAGCAGAGGCAAATTCCTGGTATACTCATTCAATGACTGATATCTTAGTCTGATTCCTGGAGCAATTGATCCTCCTTTGTAGACGCCATCCGTAGTGAGAAAATCAAACTTGATACAGGTGCCGATATCAACACTTAAACAACTCCTGTTTTTAGCATACTTTAACATCCCTGCCACATTACACATGCGATCTGTTCCAAGTGTCTGCATAGTTTGATAATTCGACTGGAAGGGCAAACTCATCTTGTGGTTGACCTCAAAAAGAGAGTGTGCTGCTTCTCTTAGCTTTTCTGAAATAGATTTCTCAAGAACCGAGGTACACACAACATGGCTATTCTGGACCTTCATACATAGCTCTGATACTTCCGTAAAAAGCTCAACAGACTTAATTTCATCGTCAATCACCTGACAAAGCTTCATATTTGTATTGCCGGCGTCCACTACAAAATAATCCTTTTGCATCTCTTGCATTAGGCAAAGATAAAAGGATGACTACATTTTTGATGAATATTTTCTAACTAAACTAAAATATTCCTATTTTTGCCACCGCTTAAGGCTGGTACCTTAGCTCAGTTGGTAGAGCAATGGACTGAAAATCCATGTGTCCCTGGTTCGATTCCTGGAGGTACCACAACTTAATCCTGAAACCCTTAACAGTCGGTAGATTTGTTAAGGGTTTTTTAGTTCATGGCAGAATAAGCATTTGTAAAGAGTGGATTGTTTGTAGTTTTACATGAAAAATCCATTGATGAAAAACTATAAAATCATACTCAGTAGTGTATATATGCTGTTCGCGATTTTAATGATTAATATTTCTCCGTTTGGAGAAATTCCTTATGACGGCAAAGAATTGTATCTAAACAATATTGGTACACTGTTTTTACTTCTTTTGATGCTGCTTGACATTTTCAAGAATGTACTGAGTAAGTTTGGCTTCTGGGGCTTATTCCTGTTCTCCGTATTTCATTCAATAGGCTCTACCTGGCTGTATTCCTTTGTGCCTTACAATGACTGGTTCATTAATATTCTTGGCTTTGACCTTGATGCTTATTTTGAATTTACGAGAAACCACTATGATCGTTTTGTTCATTTTGCTTTTGGTGTTCTTTTACTGGCGGCCACTAAAGACCTCATCATGCACCGGTACAAATTCAATCTGAAACAGGCCTTGCTGGTGGCTTTTTTGAGCATACAGGTATTTAGCATGATCTATGAGTTGTTTGAATGGGGAATTGCCGTATCCCTTTCCGAAGGTATGGCTGAAAGCTATAACGGACAGCAGGGGGACTCATGGGACGCTCATAAAGATATGGCTCTAGCTATGCTGGGATCCATAATCACATGGGGGATTTTAAGAAGAGACTACTTTATAAAGCGCTGAATGGAGTACGGAGTGAAAGCAGCTCTATTTATGACTCATATGCCACAAGAAAGTCTATGATCATCTTATGCCAGAGCTCTTTTGTTCCATCTATATCCCGTCTTACCCAGAAGTAATAAACTGTTTCACTCCAGTTCCAGTAATCACTCATTTCAAGCTGAGCTGGTAAATAGGAGCGGTAATCATAGTCAGACCATTCACCCTTTTCCAACTTTTCTTGAAAATTCGATCGCAATCGATTGAATTCTGCCTGATCATTTTCAATGATAGAATAAATTTCTAAATAGCCTCTCAATTTCCTCAGGATATTGAATTCCTCTATACCTGACCGGGTTAAATGAACAAAGGCCTCATTGCCAAGAATCCATTTTAAATTTTCATGAAGCTGTTTAACGAATTTAGGATTGTAGTATCCAAAACTGTTTTGCGATTTCAAATTAAGATTTGTGCCTGTGTGCGGCCCCTTAAGAAATATTTTTACTGGACTCTTTTTCTGTAATTCTTCATAGCTTATTAAAGACCGAATATATTCGAAGGAATTGAGTGTTCCTCCATCATCAAAACCGTAGTCATAGGTCCATCCCGTTCTGATTGGAGTAAATTCAGCACTAGTTAGATTCGATAAGACATACCTTAAAGCCGGATCAATTTTAGATTTCTTACCTGCCGATGAACCTGAGTTTTCATTATTCACATCTCGGGATACCATGCAATATGAAAGAGCCAGCAATGTGATACCAAGCAGCGCGATTTTTGATATTGTATTCTTCATCATTAAATACTCTTTTTCTATGAGTTTGAATATAATAAAATTAGTAGTTTTTTGTTGACAACCGGTGATTAATGAGCCTGTTTGGCATAAAACAAAAAGACCCTCAGTCTCCTGAAGGCCCTTTTGCTTGTTGATTATGGCAAATTAGCTATCTCCTACCTCTATTGTTTCTCTTGAGATACAGACATTATTAAAATAATACCCTACAAAATAAATCCCCTTGGACAAATTCTTCACAATTAGGTTTTGCTGTACAATACCACCAACGAAGGTGATTTCGGACTGGTCCTTTTTTACGAGAATGACCTTATTGATACTTTCTGAAGAATTCCACTGCAAATTCACCTCAAAAAGTTGTTCAGTGACCGGACTTTCGTTTTCAGGCAGAGAAGGTCCAGAATTTCCCTCATCGCTGAATGAATTAATAAAAATGTCTTCGCCGAATTGCTTGTGTTGTGAAAAAGAGATATTGGTCATGATTGCGAGACATATAATTGTAATAATTAGCGTTTTCATTTGTGTTTGTTTTTGGGGCAAAAGTACTGCCGTGCTACAGTATAAATTGGAATAAAAGAAGTAAGAATTCAATTTTACACAATTGAATGGAGTCCGGCCTACGTATTTCTTTGTATCTATTGAATGGTCATAAGCTTCATTCGGCTACAAAGACTCGAATAGCCAGGCTTAAAAAGCAAAATATTACGAAATAGCTTAACATGTTTCTGTATTTAAAATTCAACTATGCTTCCGTAATTCAGTACCTAGGGTAAAGGAATAACGGAATAGAAATAAAGAGTAACACAGGACAACGAAGACTAGGTATATGTAATGTTTAAGTTTTCTAATTAAAAACGAAAGCTCCTTAATGAATTAAACTAAATTATTGGTCATTGAAAAGAAAAGATCACAGAGGAATAAGGAAGCTTTCGTTTTATTTGTTTGTTGTTTAAAATCATTGACAATATAAAACGGAATCTCTGAATTGTTTCAGGAATCGTAAGGATTGAATGTAAAATACCATAAAGGGTATATGTGCTTCTACGTGTTTCTACGTATTGAGCCAATTTTATATCAGGAATTCAGTTCAAAGTCATATTGAATTAGCAGCTTTTTAAAGAGCTAAAATTAGTGCGTTTTGCTGGCGTCCAATTTATCTATGGAATCCTGTATAATGAGTATATCCCCATTCATACATCCTATTGATTTTCTGTATTATTCTATTGTAAAAGCAGAAGTTGCAATCCGACCATAAAAAAAGACCCTCCGTTGAGGGTCTTTTTAAACTAAACTATAACTATGAAAAAAAAATGTTTTATTTGCTTTCAGCTTGGGCTCTTATTCCTGAACTAAGAGCTTTTCTAAGGACATAACCTGTCCCTTAAAGTAGAACTTAACAAAATACATGCCTTTTGTTAATCCATCAACCACTGCAATCTGTTCCTCGTCAAAATGAACGGGAATAATCTCGGATTGGTCGGCCTTGATAAGTAAAACTTTATCAATCTTTTGCTGACCGTACCACATGATGGCTACTTTGTTAACCGTTGGATTTGGGGTAACTCTTGTAGCAAGATCAAAAGTGAATACATCTGGATCGATAGTTTCTTGATAGGTGTCCTTTACGGGTTTGTTAATTTGTTGTCCGAAAGAAGTGCCCATAATAAAGGCGACGGAAAAAAGGGTGATAATAGCTTTCATTTGTTTGTTTTTTAATTGTTTGTTTGTTGAATCAAATATAGTCTGGTATTCCAGGATACCACTTTGTTTTAGGTGACGATATTCCAAAATACAGTTACACATATAGATCGTTCTACGTGGAAACATGCAGCGAATTCAACTTGGAAAGAAAAAAGGCCCGAAGGCCTTTTAAAACTAAACTGTAACTATGAAAAATTTATAATGGAATTCCGAGTTGAATACCAACTCCCATATGCTGAATTTCTTGTTCAAAACTAAATTCAATAAAGGGTTCAATACCAATTTTGCCTACGCGAAATTCGTGTGCCACTTCGATATGAAAGGCAAAATGACTTTTATGTTTTTCAGCGGAATGCAATATGGCTTCTGAAAGGACTGCCGGCGCAAAACCCAAATGAGTATTCAATGAATTCTTGTGATGTGATTTGACCTCTGGATTTAAGATCTGTGATACCTGTCTTGTGTTTTGAATAGATGTAGCTTTATCCTTTGAGAGAATTAAATGATCCGAAAAAGAATTAGCTTGACTTGTAAACAAAATGAACTTTTTGTTGATTTCATTCGACATGAAGATCTCTCTTTGAGAGAAATCCATACCTTGACCAGTACAGAACTGGATGCACAAGGTCATAAGGAATAAAGATCGTAATAAATACATTTTGTTTGTTGTTTCCCTCAAGATATGAAGGAATACCTGGCAGGATACGTTTAGATCAGGGGTATCTGTAGAAATACCACACATCCTCTACATAGCACTACGTATATTACTGTAGATAAGACTAATACATATTAAAAAAAGGCCCGAAGGCCTTTTAAACTAAACTATAACTATGAAAAAAAATGCTACTCTTTGATTATTTTGATTTGATGAGTAGCTAAAAGATTTTTCTTGTAGAAAAACTGCACTTCATACATTCCATTTTGTAAACCAGAAACAGTAATTTCTTTTTGATTATTTATTTTGATTTCTTTTATGATGTTATCCTGTCCATTTTCAATGATCAATATTTTATCCACATTCTCATTATCTGACCAGTTCATTTTAACCTGATCCTTAGATTTGGAATCTAGAGATACAGAAACCTTAAAAGGGTTTTCAAACTCATACTTGTCTATAGCGTGAACTTCATTGTTTAAAGAACTTCGAATATCAATTTCCAAAGAAACTACTGATAAAGAAATTAAAACGCTTATAATTATTGCTTTCATAATATTGTGCCGCATAACACTGGCTTTTAATGTTGAATCAAATATATCGCGGTAAATCCTATAAATGTTCCAAATTTTAATGCTATACGATAAAATACAACCAAGTTCATATTTAGTTCTAAGTAGAAACTCTTATTGATGAATTTTGCGGCAAAAAGAAAAAGGCCCGAAGGCCTTTTAGACTAAACTATAACTATGAAAAAAAAGTGCTACTCCTTGATAACTGTAAGCTTTTGAGTAGCTAGAAGCTCGTTATTGTAAAAGAACTTGACATAATAGAAGCCTTCTAATAAGCCGTCAACAGTGATTTCCTTTTGATGTTCTATGTTGATCTCTCTCACGTCATCCCATCCCACTCTCATTAGCAGTATTTGATCGACATTCTGATCATCTTGCCAGGTCATTTTTACTTTACTTGTAAATGTAGGGTTAGGAAATATTAAGGCCTTAAAATATTCAGAATTGTAATGAGGATTGGTAATATCATCTATCGTTATTACAGATTCCTGATTCTGGTCAATTTGAAATTTATCTTCAGTTTTGATTTCCTGCTGACTGATTACATTTCCTGTTAAAATAATTGCCGTAGATAAAAGAACGGTGTGTAAAATTGTTTTCATTTTTTAAAATTTTGAATTTGTTTATTATTTGTGTTTTGTTGATACAAATCTATGTCGGCTATATGGAATGATCTCATCATAATTCAATTGAGATGACAAAATACAATGTACTCGTTAGAGCGACCTACGTGTTTTTTCTTAATTGTAGTGTTGACGCTACTTTAAAAGAAT
>Ga0206679_10001099_pt1 | contig 22551 bp, 21 predicted proteins | sample M110012015metaG_FD_155464 | JGI IMG/M metagenome (GOLD analysis project Ga0206679, IMG submission 155464) | Ammonia-oxidizing marine archaeal communities from Monterey Bay, California, United States - M1 100m 12015 | ecosystem: Environmental > Aquatic > Marine > Intertidal zone | place: USA... | reverse complement strand
AATTTCAGCACCTGATGCAATGCGTGATATGGAACTTTACGTGCAGTTAAATAAAGAATATAAAGATTTAGGACCTATTGTTGATGCTTATCATAAATATAAGAATATTGTATCTAACATTACTTCATCTAAGGAGATATTAAAAGAAGAAAAGGATGACGAAATGAGGGAGATGGCGAAAATGGAGTTGGATGAACTTCTTCCTAAAAAAGAGGAAATGGATGAGGAAATTAAAGTTTTATTAATTCCTAAAGACCCTGCTGATGCTAAAAATGCTGTTATGGAAATAAGAGCAGGTACTGGAGGGGATGAAGCAAGTATTTTTGCGGGTGATTTGTATAAAATGTACACTGCTTTTGCTTCTACTAAAGGTTGGTCTACTGAACTTGTGGATATAGCTGAAGGAACTTCCGGAGGTTTCAAAGAAATAATTTTTAATATAAATGGGGAAGATGTTTATGGACAATTAAAATTTGAATCTGGAGTTCATAGGGTTCAAAGAGTTCCTCAAACAGAAACGCAGGGGCGTGTTCATACTTCTGCAGCTACTGTTATTGTCCTTCCTGAAGCAGAAGAATTTGATATTGAGCTAAAACCTTCAGATATTAGAAAGGATACTTATTGCTCATCTGGACCTGGTGGGCAGTCGGTAAATACTACTTATTCAGCAGTTCGTTTAACCCATGTTCCTACAGGAATTGTAGCTCAATGTCAAGACCAAAAATCTCAGCATAAAAATTATGATAAGGCATTAAAGGTTTTGCGTTCTCGTATTTATGAGGTGGAGTTACAGAAGAAATTAGAGGAAGATGCAAAACACAGAAAAACTATGGTTTCCTCTGGTGATAGATCTGCAAAGATTAGAACTTATAATTACCCACAAGGGAGAGTTACCGAGCATAGAATAGCTCTTACAAAATATAATTTACAAGCTACTATGACTGGTGATATTCAGGAATTTATTGATGAGTTGCAAATTGCAGAAAATGCAGAAAAGCTAAAAGAAGGTACTACTTCAGAAAGTTAAGAAGGAAGTAAATCAAATCCTTTTTTATATTTTTGATGATGGAAGTGTGGAAAAGAAAATACAAATAAATGAATAGAGAAGAACTTATACGTCAAATAAAATCAAAACGATCGTTTCTTTGTGTCGGATTAGATACGGATATTAAAAAAATCCCAAATCATTTATTAGATTCTGATGATCCTGTTTTTGAGTTTAATAAACAAATTATTGATTCCACTAAGGATTTGTGTGTTGCTTACAAACCTAATATTGCTTTTTATGAAAGTTTGGGTGTTAGTGGTTGGAATTCGTTACAGAAAACTTTAGACTATATTCCTGAAGATTTTTTCACTATTGCGGATGCTAAAAGAGGGGATATTGGTAACACATCTAATATGTATGCTCGTGCTTTTTTCGAAAATCTGAATTTTGATTCTGTTACAGTAGCTCCTTATATGGGGTCTGATTCTGTAACTCCATTTTTGGAATTTGAAGATAAATGGGCAATTGTTTTAGCACTTACTTCCAATAAAGGAGGTTTAGATTTTCAGAAAATAGAGGATAAAAATGGAAAGCAGTTATTCGAGCAAGTGTTGGAAACGTCAAAAAGTTGGGGTACGGATAGAAATATGATGTATGTTGTTGGTGCTACAAGATCAGAACAACTTTCTGAAATTAGGAAGATAATACCAAATCATTTCTTATTAGTGCCTGGAGTTGGAGCTCAAGGAGGTAGTTTGCAAGATGTTGCAAAATATGGTATGAATACCGATTGTGGTTTATTAGTTAATTCTTCCAGAGGGATAATTTATAAATCTTCTGATATTGACTTTGCAGAAAAAGCTAGAGAATCTGCAGAGAAATTACAACATCAAATGGATATCTTACTTTCCGAGAAAGGTATTTAATATTTAATTCTGTATACAAAGTTTCCTATTACTTCTTTTATAAGTGTCTCCCATCTTTCGTAAGAGGTTGAGTTAGGTAATAGAATGTATTCTAAATTTAAACTTATATTAGATTGTGTATAATCTGTAGAAAATTGATCTACATCCATATTGTTTTTATTAAAACAGAAAGTTCCTCTTTTCATATGCCATGCGGAAGTGATAAGAAGTAAATTTGTTTTTCCTTTTTTCTCTAAAATATCTGATGTGTATTTGGCATTTTCCCAAGTGTTTCTTGATTTATTTTCAATAATTATATCTTCTGAAGGTATTCCGCATTTTATAAGAAATTCTTTTGACCAATCCGCTTCTAAATAGCCTTCATTTATTAGTTGTCCGTTTCCACCGCTTACAATTATTTTACCTATAACTCCCATTTCATAAAGTTGAATTCCGTAAAATAATCTATCTCCACACTCATTAAATTCAACCCTTTCTTTTGTGTTATCAAATCCAGAAAAACCACCTAATATTATTCCATAATCATATGTTTTTTCAATATCATTTGCAGATATTACATCTTCTTCCCATAATCTGTAAGCTATATCTGCAATAAAACCATTTGAAAAAAACCAAAATAATGAAACTGAAAGTATAAGTAATTTCCTTCTTCTTTTTTTAAATATTATAGAAGAGATTAGAATTAATAATATCCAAAAAGTAGGATTTAATAAGAAAGATAGTATTTTAGAAATGATAAAAAACATATAATATTTATTAATTGTCAAAGATAGTTTATATTTTTAAATTTTAGATGAAAGAAGATTTCTTACAATATATTTGGGAGAACTCACTTTTTAATTCTTCAGATTTTCAAATTAAAGATAAAAACTCAGGTAAAAATCAAGATTTAATTCAGTTGTATAATGAGTATTTTTCTCAAAAAAATGTTTAAATTGCGATATTGGAAAATCGATATTTAAAACGAAATGAAATTATTAAAGAATATTTTTGAAAAACATTTTTTTGGAGTTAGTTCTTGGTGGGGGGGGAGATTAGGAATTAAATCATCAATAATCAGATTGTTTTTTATTTACGGAGCATTTGCTACGCATTTCACTATTTATATTTATTTAATTATGGTTTTTATCCTGAAGGTAAGAAACCATTTTAAGTTCAGAAGAAAAAGTGTTTTTGATTTATAAGATATGAAAAAAATAAATAAAGTATTTAATTTAGAATGACACAAAAACAATTTTTAGGTGTTTGCGCTTGGATTGCAGATAAATTTGATTTAAATGTTGGAGGTGTTAGAATATTATTTTTGGCTGCAGTAATATTAGGATTAGGATCTCCAATTTTAATCTATTTTATTTTATATTTACTAAAACCAAATCACTATTAATGAAAGTGTTAATTACAGGAAGTAATGGTTTGCTAGGTCAGAAACTTTTACATAAATTAAGAAAAGATACCTCTGTAGAATTTATTGCTACATCAATTGGAGATAATAGAGTTTCAGAAAAGGAAGGATACAAATATCTTTCTTTAGATATTACAAGTAAATCAGATGTTGAAAATATTATTTATTCTGAGAAACCAGATGTAATTATCAATACAGCAGCTATGACGAATGTTGATGCTTGTGAAGATAATAAACAAGAATGCGACGCTCTTAATGTTGATGCCGTAAAATATTTATCGGATTGTGCTATTGAGATAAATGCTCATCTTGTTCATATTTCAACGGATTTTATTTTTGATGGAGAAAATGGTCCTTATTCTGAAGATGATATTCCAAATCCACTTTCTTATTATGGACTTTCAAAGTTGAAATCGGAAACTCTACTTTTAGAATCTTCTTGTAAATGGACCGTACTTAGAACCATAATTGTTTTTGGTGTTGCCGAAAACTTAAGTAAAGGAAACCTTATTTTGTGGGCAAAAGGAGCTTTGGAAAAAGGAGATCCTTTAAATATAATAGATGATCAATTTCGTGCTCCAACCCTTGCAGAAGATTTGGCAGATGCTTGTGTTTTATCTTTTCAGAAGAGAAAATATGGAATTTATAATGCTTCTGGAAAAGATATAATGAGCATTTATGAAATTGTAGAGAGGATTGCAAGACATTATAATTACTCAACTGAAAATCTGAATAGAATTTCAACATCTATATTAAATCAGCTTGCTACACGACCTCCAAAAACAGGATTCATTTTAGATAAATCCATTAAAATATTAGGATATAACCCACACTCTTTTGAGGAGTGTTTAACAATAATAGACAAACAATTAAAAAATAATTAAATGAAGAAAAAACTACTATTATTTAGTTCTATGTTTTTATCAGTATTTTCTGTAAAAGCACAAACTCTTAGTGAAAGAATTGATGGATTGTTTAAACCATTGGTTGAAGATTATTTAGCTCCTGTAATCTTTTGGGATCCAATAAAAGCAATGGGTTTTGATATAGGTGCAGATGTTCCAATAGTTGTGGTGTGGTTAGTTTTTGGAGCATTGTTTTTTACTTTCCGTATGAAATTTATCAACTTTAGAGGATTTAAACATGCTATTGGATTAGTGAAAGGAGATTATGACGATCCTAACGATAAAGGGGAGGTTTCTCATTTTCAGGCCTTAACTACTGCACTTTCTGCAACTGTTGGTTTGGGTAATATTGCTGGAGTAGCAATAGCAATTTCAGTTGGTGGACCTGGTGCTACTTTTTGGATGATTATTGCTGGATTATTAGGTATGTCAGCTAAATTTGTAGAGTGTACACTTGGTGTAAAATACCGAAAAGTTGATGAGAATGGAGAAGTATCCGGAGGTCCTATGTATTATTTGAGAGATGGTCTTGCAAAGTATAAAGCTGCTGGATTAGGAAAAGTTTTAGCAGTTATATTTGCTGTTCTTTGTATTGGAGGTTCTTTTGGTGGTGGAAATATGTTTCAGGCAAATCAAGCATATAGTCAGCTATCAGGTCAATTTCCTTTATTAGCAGATAATGGTCCTGCTTTCGGACTTATTTTAGCCATTTTGGTTGGTACAGTAATAATTGGAGGTATTAAAAGTATAGCAAATGTTACTGAGAAAATAGTTCCATTTATGGCGGTATTATATGTTGGTACCGCATTGATTATTATTATTATGAATTTCTCCGATATAGGTAATGTATTTAAATTAATTTTTAATGGTGCTTTTGCTTCTGATGCAGCATTTGGAGGAGTAATCGGAGTATTGATTCAAGGGTTCAGAAGAGCTGCTTTTTCAAATGAAGCAGGAGTTGGGTCTGCTTCTATTGCACATTCTGCAGCTAAAACAAGTGAGCCAGTTTCTGAAGGTATTGTATCTTTATTAGAACCATTTATTGATACAGTTGTTATTTGTACTATGACAGCTTTAGTAATTATATTTACGGGATTTTATACAAATCCTAATGATTTAGAAGGAGCTCAACTTACATCACAAGCATTTGGATCTGTGTTTTCTTGGTTTCCTTATTTATTGGTTGTTGCTATTTTCTTATTTGCATTTTCTACTATGATTTCATGGTCGTATTATGGTCTAAAATCATGGGAGTATTTATTTGGTAAATCAAAAGTTTCAGAATATTCTTATAAGTTAATTTTTTTAATTTTTATTGTCATAGGTTCTTCTGTAAAATTAGGAGCTGTATTGGATTTTTCAGATATGATGATTTTAGCAATGGCCTTTCCTAATATTATTGGTTTATTATTTCTATCTAAGGAAGTTAGAACAGATTTAGATTCTTATTTTTCAAGATTAAAATCAGGAGAGATAAAGAAGTTTAAATAGTGGGAATAAAAGATTATTTTAAATTTAACAGGAAGGAGCGAAATGGTGTTTTGCTCCTTTCTTTTATTTTGATGATAACCATAATATACTACAATAGTAAAGATAAATATAAACAATTGTACTTCTGAACAGTTATGGAATCATCCTTATGTAAATTATAAAATTTCAAATGCAATAGTGAATTATAGAGGTCAACACGGAGAATATAAGAACATAAAAGATATTCAGGAAATAGTATTGATTGACTCTCAATTATTTCGTAAAATTGCACCTTATTTAAGAACAAGTGATTAAATCCAAGATTGATAATATTGTAAGGACGATTCCTGATTTTCCTAAAAAAGGAATTTCTTTTAAAGATATTACACCTTTACTTTTAGATTCTGATATTACAAATGATATAATTGATGAATTTATAAAAAGACTATCTCTACAAAAAATTGATGCAATTGTAGGTGTAGAAAGTAGAGGATTTCTATTTGGATTTTTACTTGCAAACAAGATGAATATTCCTTTTATCCCAATTCGAAAAGTTGGAAAATTGCCAGGAGAAACTATTAAATATAAGTATGATTTAGAGTATGGTTCTGCTGAAGTTGAAATTCATAAACATGATGTTAAAAAAGGATGGAATATTTTAATTCATGATGATTTACTAGCAACTGGAGGAACTGCTTGTGCAGCAGCAGAGTTAGTAAAACAGCTTGATGCTAAAGTAGCTGGATTTACTTTTGTCATAAACCTTGATTTTTTAAATGGAAAGAAGTTGTTAGAAAAATATTCGAATAACATAATAAGTTTAACAGATTACTAGTATGGATTTTAGTTATAATGAGAATCAGAAAATGATTACTGATATGGTTCAGCAATTCGGAAAACAAAATATTACCCCATTTGTAAGAGAGTGGGACGATAATCAGATTTTCCCTGTAGAAGTTTTTAAAAAACTTGGAGAATTAGGATTGATGGGAGTTTTGGTTCCAGAAGAATATGGAGGAAGTGGATTTTCTTATACAGAATATGTAACCGCTATCGAGCAGTTGTCTATTCTTGATCCTTCAATAGGACTTTCAATGGCGGCTCATAATTCTTTATGTACAGGTCATATTTTGCAATTTGCTAATGAAGAACAGAAAAAGAAATGGCTTCCTAAACTTGCTTCTGCTGAGTGGATTGGTGCTTGGGGATTAACAGAACATAATACTGGTTCTGATGCTGGAGGAATGGCAACAACAGCAAAGAAAGATGGTGAATTTTGGGTGATAAATGGATCTAAGAATTTTATTACTCATGCAATTTCTGGTGATATTGCGGTTGTTATTGTCCGAACAGGTGAAAAAGGTGATTCTCATGGTATGACCGCATTTGCTGTGGAGAAAGGTACAGAAGGATTCTATTCAGGTAAAAAAGAAGATAAGTTAGGGATGAGATCGTCTGAAACAGCTGAACTTATTTTTGATAACTGTAGAGTGCATGAGAGTAATATATTAGGAAACGTAGGAGATGGTTTTATACAGGCAATGAAAGTTTTAGATGGAGGTAGAATTTCTATTGCTTCTTTAGGACTTGGTATTGCAAAAGGAGCGTATCAAACAGCTCTTCAATATTCAAAAGAAAGAGAACAATTTGGTAAGCCAATTTCCCATTTTCAAGCTATTGCATTTAAGTTAGCGGATATGGCAACTGAAATTGAAGCGTCAGAGTTGTTAATATATAATGCGGCATATTTAAAAAATAATGGACTGAAAATGACAACAGAAGGAGCTATGGCGAAATACTATTCTTCAGAAGTTGCAGTAAAAGTTTCTACTGATGCAGTTCAGGTTTTAGGAGGATATGGATATACAAAAGATTTTCCTGTAGAGAGATACTATAGAGATTCTAAGCTATGTACAATAGGTGAAGGAACATCAGAAATTCAGAAATTAGTAATTTCAAAACAAATAATTAAATAAATATTTGCTGTATTAAAATCTTTTATATATTTGCAAACCAATTTTAAAACAAAAAAATGATCGTAATACCAGTAAAAGAAGGAGAAGTAATCGATAGAGCTTTAAAGAGATTTAAGAAGAAATTCATGAAAACAGGTACTCTTAAAGAAATTAGAGGAAGAAAAGAATTTATTAAAAAATCTCAGAGAATAAGAATTCAGAAACAAAAAGCTGCTTATTCCGCAAAAATATTAAGAGAAGCAGAATAAAAATAAATTTATAATAATACATAACCTTTTTATTAGTAATTTCGTAACTAGTAAAAAGGTTTTTTTATGCATAAAGAAAAATTTCTTAATTTCCTTGAATTTGAGAAGAGATACTCCAAACATACTTTGATTTCGTATCAAACAGATTTAACTCAATTTCACCTGTTTTTATCAACTGAATATGATATTTCAAATGTAAAAGAAATCACTCACCATCTTATCAGAAGTTGGATTGCTACTTTGTTAGAATCCGGAATTACAGCAAGGTCTGTTAATAGAAAAATAACTACTTTAAAGAGTTATTTTAAGTTTCTTATTCAAGAAGATATTGTTTCAGAAAACCCAACTAGAAAAATAATTTCTCCTAAAAACTCAAAAAAATTACCTGTATTTGTGGAAAAATCAAAAATGGATAGTTTACTTTCTGAAATTGAGTTTCCTGATTCATTTGAGGGTGAAAGGGATAAATTAATTATTGATGTTTTTTATATGACAGGGATTAGACTTTCTGAACTATTATCTCTAAAGATAAATGATATAGATCAACCAAATCAGACTATAAAAGTATTAGGAAAAAGAAACAAAGAACGGATTATTCCTTTGTCAATCAATTTGTTAAATGACATCTTAAATTTTTCCGAAAAACATAAAATAAATAACTATATTTTCGTTAATTTTGAAGGCAAGAATTTGTCATCAAAAAAGGTGTATATTATAGTTAATAAGTGCTTAAGTATGGTTTCTAGTATTGAAAAGAAAAGTCCGCATGTTTTGCGTCATACATTTGCTACGCACATGCTTAATAATGGAGCGGACATTAATGCGATAAAAGAGATTTTAGGACATTCAAATTTGAGTGCTACACAAGTATACACTCATAATACAATTGACAGATTAAAAAACATTTATAAACAAGCTCACCCAAGGGCATAAAACTTATTAATTATGAAAATAGAAATTCAATCCATTCACTTCTCCCCAGATAGTTCTTTATTAAATTTTGTAAATAAAAAAGTAAAGAAGCTTTCTCAATTAGATTATAGTCTAATTAATTCAGATGTTTTCCTTAAAATTGACAAGCCTGAATCTCCTGATAATAAAATTGCAGAAATCAGAATTCATTCATCAAAAGGTGAGTATTTTGCAAAAAAACAATGTGATACTTTTGAAGAATCAGTTGACTTAAGTGTTCAGGCATTAAGAAAACAGTTGTTAAAATCTAAAGGAAAATAGTTGTTTTACTAGGAGTATATCCATATTTCTAAAATTTATTTTATTTTTTGTTTGTATTATGAAAAACTTTAATACATTTGCAGACCTCTTTAGGGAGAGTTTTGAGTTCTTTTATGGTAGTGGAAATATAAATTGCCGATATAGCTCAGTTGGCTAGAGCAGCTGATTTGTAATCAGCAGGTCGTGGGTTCGAGTCCCTCTATCGGCTCAAATTTATTTATTGTTGGGGAGATACTCAAGCGGTCAACGAGGGCAGACTGTAAATCTGCTGGCTTAGCCTTCACAGGTTCGAATCCTGTTCTCCCCACGAGCATAGATGCGAGAGTAGCTCAGTTGGCTAGAGCGTCAGCCTTCCAAGCTGAGGGTCGCGGGTTCGAATCCCGTCTCTCGCTCTCTTTTACACTAGTTCGGTGTAATTCAGAAGTGAATCTTTTTCTTAAATAGGAATAGATTATAGTTTTAAAAAGATTGAAAATAATAATTAATAACAAATAATAAAATTAACAAAAATGGCAAAAGAAAATTTTAACCGTACCAAGCCACACTTGAATATTGGTACAATTGGTCATGTAGACCATGGTAAGACTACTTTGACTGCTGCGATTACAACAGTATTAGCAAAGAAGGGTGGTGCAGAAGTAAGAGATTTTGATACAATTGATAATGCTCCTGAGGAAAAAGAAAGGGGTATTACAATTAACACTTCACACGTAGAATATGAAACAGAGAATAGACACTATGCTCACGTAGACTGTCCAGGGCATGCTGATTATGTAAAAAACATGGTTACAGGTGCAGCTCAAATGGATGGTGCTATATTAGTATGTGCTGCTACTGATGGTCCTATGCCTCAAACAAGAGAACATATTTTATTAGGAAGACAAGTTGGTATTCCTAGTATGGTTGTATTTTTGAATAAAGCTGATATGGTTGATGATGAGGAATTGTTAGAATTAGTTGATATGGAGGTTAGAGATTTATTATCTTTTTATGACTATGATGGTGATAATACTCCAGTTGTTACTGGTTCAGCTCTTGGAGCATTAAATGGAGAGTCTGAGTGGGTAGCTAAAATTGATGAACTTATGGATGCTGTTGATTCTTATATACAGGAACCAGTAAGAGATAATGAAAAGCCTTTTTTAATGCCAGTTGAAGATGTATTTACAATTACTGGTAGAGGAACTGTAGCTACTGGTAGAATTGAAACTGGTGTTGCAAACACTGCTGATAATGTTGATATTATAGGAATGGGTGCTGAGAAATTAGCTTCTACAATTACTGGGGTTGAGATGTTTAGAAAAATCTTAGATAGAGGTGAAGCTGGAGATAATGTTGGTATCTTATTAAGAGGTATTGAAAAGACTGATATTAAGAGAGGAATGGTTCTTTGTAAGCCAGGATCTGTAACTCCTCACACTAAATTTAAGGCTGAGGTGTATATCTTGAAAAAAGAAGAGGGTGGTAGACATACTCCTTTCCATAATAAATATAGACCACAGTTCTATATCAGAACAACTGATGTGACTGGTGAGATTTTCTTACCTGATGGAACTGAAATGGTAATGCCTGGTGATAACTTAACTATTACTGTTGAGTTAATTAATGCTGTTGCAATGAGTGAAGGATTAAGATTTGCAATTAGAGAAGGAGGTAGAACTGTTGGAGCTGGACAAATTACTTCTATTACTGAGTAATATAAAATAGTATTTCATCAAATGGAGGCTTTTATAAGCTTCCATTTGCTGTTATACGGGTGTAGCTCAATTGGTAGAGTAGTGGTCTCCAAAACCATTGGTTGTGAGTTCGAGTCTCTCCACCCGTGCAAATAAAAATAAGAACAAAATGAAAATAGTAGCATATATAAAAGATTCATTTGATGAATTGTTACACAAAGTAACTTGGCCTACTTGGGAAGAGTTGCAAAATAGTGCTGTTGTTGTAGCGATAGCATCTTTAATAATTGCTTTAATTATTTTCGGAATGGATCAAGTTTTTAGTAAGTTAATGAGTTTGTTTTACGACTTCTTTTAATAGATGATGGAAAGTACAGTGAGTAAAAATAAGTGGTATGTCCTACGAGTTATGGGTGGGAAAGAGAAAAAAACTAAACTTTTTATCGAAAAAGAGATAGATAGATTAAATCTAAATGATTTTGTGTCTCAAATACTTATCCCTACTGAAAAAGTTTACCAAATTAAAAATGGTAAAAAGGTAAGTAGAGAAAAGAATTTCTTCCCTGGTTATTTGATTGTTGAAGCAAATTTAACGGGTGAAGTTCCTCATATTATTAGAGGAGTACAGAATGTAATGGGTTTTTTAGGAGCAACAAAAGGAGGTGACCCTGTCCCTATGAGAGACGCAGAGATTAATAGAATTTTAGGAAGAGTTGATGCTATGGCTCTTACTGATGAAAATATAAATATACCATTTGTTGCTGGTGAAACAGTAAAGGTTATTGATGGTCCGTTTAATAGTTTTAATGCTGAAATTGAAGCTATTGACGAACAAAAGAAGAAGTTAAAATTAATTGTCAAAATATTTGGAAGAAAGACTCCTTTAGAGCTTAATTTCATGCAAGTTGAAAAAATTTAGAATAAAAAAAGATGGCAAAAGAAGTATCAGGTATTATAAAACTACAAATTAGAGGAGGAGCTGCAAATCCAGCACCCCCAGTAGGCCCAGCTCTTGGAGCAAAAGGTGTAAATATTATGGAATTCTGTAAGCAGTTTAACGGAAGAACGCAAGATAAAGCTGGGAGAATTGTCCCTGTTGTTATTACGGTTTATGCAGATAAATCATTTGATTTTATCATTAAAACGGCTCCTGCTGCAGCTCAGTTATTAGAAGCTGCTAAGAAGAAAAGTGGTTCGGGAGAACCTAATAGAGTAAAAGTTGCAACTGTAACTTGGGATCAGGTTAGAGCTATTGCTGAAGATAAGATGACTGATTTAAATGCTTTTAAAGTAGAGTCTGCTATGAGAATGGTTGCAGGTACTGCAAGAAGTATGGGGATTAAAGTTAAAGGCGCTTTTCCTAGTAATTAATTAAGAAAAAAGTAAAATATAGTCCAATGGCTAAATTAAGTAAAAATAGAAAAAATTCAATTGATAAAGTAGATTTAGATTCTACTTATTCAACTTTGGATGCAGCAAAATTAGTTAAAGAAACTTCATCTGAAAAGTTTGATGCTTCAGTTGATATTGCTATAAAATTAGGAGTTGACCCTAAGCAAGCAAATCAAATGGTTAGAGGTGTAGTTGCACTTCCTCATGGTACAGGTAAATCATTAAAAGTATTAGCTTTAGTAACTGCTGATAAAGAAGAAGAAGCTAAAGAAGCAGGTGCTGATTTTGTTGGTTTAGATGAGTATGTTGAGAAAATTAAAGGTGGATGGACTGATATTGATGTGATTATTACAATGCCATCAGTAATGGGTAAAATTGGTGCTCTTGGTAGAGTTTTAGGGCCTAGAGGTTTAATGCCAAATCCAAAATCAGGAACTGTAACTTTAGAAGTTGGTAAAGCGGTTTCGGATGTTAAAAAAGGAAAGATAGATTTTAAAGTGGATAAATTTGGAATTATCCATGCATCTGTTGGAAAAGTTTCTTTTGATGCTGAAAAAATATCAGAAAATACAGACGAATTGTTACAGACTATAATGAAGTTAAGACCTACTTCTACTAAAGGTGCTTATGTTGAGAGTATCTCACTTTCTAGTACAATGGGTATTGGTGTTGAGATTGAATCAAAATCACTAGTTTAAATTTTAAAAAATGACAAAAGAAGAAAAAAATCAGTTTATAGATGTACTTGATAAAAGCATACAAGAAAACAGCAACTTTTATTTAGCAGACATTTCAGGATTAACAGCTGAAGAATCAAGTAGTTTAAGAAGACTTTGTTTTAGGAGAGAGGTTTCTTTACAAGTTGTGAAGAATACTTTACTTAAAAAAGCCTTAGAAAGAAACGAAAGTAATTATGAAGAATTATATGATGTATTAAAAGGAAATACATCTATTATGTTTACGGATACTGCAAATGCACCAGCAAAGGTGATTAAAGAATTCAGAAAGAAACATGATAAACCGGTATTTAAAGCAGCTCATTTAGACGCTTCTTTTTATATTGGAGAAGAATACCTTGATACGTTATCAGATCTTAAATCGAAAGATGAACTTATTGCTGAGATTATTGCGTTACTTCAATCTCCAGCTAAGAATGTTATTTCTTCTTTACAGTCTGGTAGTAATAAATTATCAGGTATTGTGAAAACTCTTGCAGAAAGAGCAGAATAAAAAAATTGAATGCTTCCAACATTAAATTAAATAAAAACAAATAATTAAAAATAAATAAAATGGCAGATTTAAAAGATTTCGCAGAACAATTAGTTAATCTTTCAGTAAAAGATGTAAATGAATTAGCTAATATATTAAAAGATGAGTACGGCATCGAACCAGCTGCAGCAGCTGTATCAGTAGCAGGACCTGCTGCTGGTGGAGGTGATGCTGGTGGTGAAGAACAATCAGAGTTTGATGTAGTACTTACAGCAGCTGGTGGTTCAAAATTAGCAGTTGTAAAATTAGTAAAAGAATTAACAGGTAAAGGATTAAAAGACGCTAAAGCAGTAGTTGATAGTGCTCCTGCAACTGTTAAGGAAGCTTGTGCTAAAGATGAAGCAGAAGCGATTAAAGCTCAGCTAGAAGAAGCTGGTGCTGAAGTAGAACTTAAGTAGTATACTTTATACATACGATAGGTTTAGATCTTATTTTAAATAAGGTCTAAACCATTTCGTTTTTTTATAGAACACTTTTTTTAACTTAAAACTTAGCTCCTTGTCAACAATAAATAACTCCCAAAGAACAAATTTTGCATCCATAGAAAAACAAATGGATTATCCAGATTTTTTGGATATTCAATTAGAGACATTTAACGCTTTCTTTCAGACAGGTACTACTGTAGATGAAAGAAAAAGTGAAGGTTTATATAAAACATTTACTGAGCTTTTTCCTATTACAGATGCTAGAAATAATTTTGTATTAGAATTTATAGATTATACAATTGACCCTCCAAGATATTCTATTGAAGAATGTATTCAAAGAGGTTTAACATATAAAGTTCCACTTAAAGTAAAACTAAAATTATATTGTACAGATCCAGATCATGAGGATTTTGAAACAATTGTTCAGGAAGTTTACTTTGGTAATATTCCTTTTATGACCCCTAAGGGTACTTTTGTTGTAAATGGTGCTGAAAAAGTAGTTGTTTCTCAATTACACAGATCTCCGGGTTTATTTTTTGGTCATTCGTTCCATTCGAACGGGACTAAATTATATTCTGCAAGAGTTATACCTTTCAAAGGGTCTTGGATTGAATTCAATACTGATATCAATGATGTAATGTATGCGTATATTGATAGAAAGAAAAAGGTTCCTGTTACTACATTATTAAGAGCAATTGGTTATGAATCGGATAGAGAAATTCTTCAGATTTTTGATTTAGCTGATGAAGTAAAAGTAACTAAAAGTGGATTAAAAAGAGTAGTTGGTAGAAAACTAGCTTCCAGAGTTCTTAAGTCATGGGTAGAGGATTTTGTTGATGAAGATACTGGAGAATTAGTTTCTATTGAAAGAAATGAAGTTATCTTAGAAAGAGATATCGTTATTGAGAAACAACATATTGATGAAATTGTAGAATCTGGTTCTGCTGTAATTTTATTACACAGAGAGGAATCAAACGGAGAGCATGCAATTATTCATAATACATTACAAAAAGACCCTACTAACTCGTTAAAAGAGGCAGTAGTTTATATTTACAGACAATTAAGAAGTGCTGAGCCACCAGATGAGGCAACTGCTATTGGTGTTATAGATAAGCTTTTCTTTTCTGATCAAAGATATAGCCTTGGTGCGGTAGGAAGACACAGAATTAATAATAGATTAAAAATTGATACTCCTAAAGATAAATATGTTCTTACAAATGAAGATATTATTGAGATTATCAAACAATTAATTGAACTTACAAACTCTAAAGTTGATGTTGATGATATTGATCACTTAAGTAACAGAAGAGTTAGAACTGTTGGAGATCAATTAGCTAATCAATTTTATGTTGGTCTTAACAGAATGGCTAGAACTATAAGAGATAGAATGAATGTGAGAGATAATGAAGTATTTACTCCTACAGATTTAATTAATGCAAAAACATTATCATCTGTAATTAATTCATTCTTTGGAACATCACAACTTTCTCAGTTTATGGATCAAACAAATCCACTTGCTGAAGTAACACATAAAAGAAGAGTTTCGGCACTAGGTCCAGGAGGTTTAACTAGAGAAAGAGCAGGTTTTGAGGTGAGAGATGTACACTATACACATTACGGAAGACTTTGTCCTATTGAAACTCCAGAGGGACCAAATATTGGTCTTATTTCTTCACTTTGTGTTTACGCTAAAGTAAACGATTTAGGATTTATTGAAACTCCTTATAGAAAAGTTGAAGAAGGAAAAGTTAACTTAGAAGAAACTCCTGTATATTTAAGTGCAGAACAAGAAGAAGATTTAACAATTGCTCAAGCAAATGCTCCTATCAATACTGAAGGAGGGTTTGAGAATGAAACTGTTAAAACAAGAAAAGGACATGATTATCCTGTAACTGAACCAGAAAATATTGGTTTAATGGATGTAGCTCCAAACCAGATTGCATCTATTGCGGCATCTTTAATTCCTTTCTTGGAACATGATGATGCAAATAGAGCACTTATGGGATCAAACATGATGCGTCAGGCAGTTCCTTTATTAAGAACAGATGCTCCTATTGTTGGTACAGGTTTAGAACCTCATGTTGCAAAAGATTCAAGAGCACTTATTAATTCAGAAGGTGAAGGTGTTGTAAAATATGTAGATGCTACAAAAATTACAATTAAATATAAAAAGTCTGATGAAGAAAAACTTATTAGTTTTGATGAAGATGTGAAAACATATCTCCTTACAAAATTCTTAAAAACAAATCAAAATACTTGTATGAATATTCGTCCTATTGTAAAAGTAGGGGATAAGGTTACGAAAAACCAAGTATTATGTGAGGGTTATGCTACTCAAAATGGAGAGTTAGCTTTAGGTAGAAACTTAAAAGTAGCTTTCATGCCATGGAAAGGTTATAACTTTGAGGATGCAATTGTTCTTTCAGAAAGAGTTGCAAGAGAGGATTGGTTAACGTCTTTACATATAGAACAACATAATGTTTCTGTTAGAGAAACTAAAAGAGGTGCTGAAGAACTTACTGCTGATATTCCAAATGTTAGTGAAGAAGCTACAAAAGATTTAGATGAATTTGGAATGATAAGAATTGGTGCTAAGGTAAAAGCTGGTAATATTCTTATTGGTAAGATTACTCCAAAAGGAGAATCTGACCCTACTCCAGAAGAAAAACTATTACGAGCAATTTTTGGAGAAAAAGCAGGTGATGTAAAAGATGCTTCATTAAAAGCAAAACCTTCTCATGCTGGTGTTGTTATTGGAAAATCATTATTTTCTAAAACAATAAAAGATAGAAGAATGAAGGCTCAAGATAAAGAAGAGCTAGAATCTATTGATGCAGCTTTTGAAGTTGAAGCTTTAAAACTTAAAAAAGTATTAGTTGATAAATTATATCAGATAGTTGGTGGTAAGTCTTCTCAGGGAATTGAAAATGTTTTAGGAGAAGAAGTTATTGCTAAGTCTGTTAAATTTACACAAAAAGTATTAATGACAATTGATTTCTTAAGTGTAAACCCTAACAAATGGACTACTAATAAAGATAACAATGCAATTGTAATCAGAATTATTCAAGGTTTTATCAGAAGATATAATGAGATTTTTGGAGAATATAGAAGAGAAAGATTTGCAATTACTGTTGGTGATGAACTTCCAAAAGGAGTATTACAATTAGCTACTGTTTATATTGCTAAGAAAAGAAAAGTAAAAGTTGGTGATAAAATGGCGGGTCGTCATGGTAATAAAGGTATTGTTGCTAGGATTGTTCGTGATGAAGACATGCCTTTCTTAGAAGATGGAACACCTGTTGACATTGTATTAAACCCATTAGGGGTACCATCAAGGATGAACCTTGGACAAATTTATGAAACTATCTTAGGTTGGGCTGGACAGAAATTAGATAAGAAATACTTTACTCCTGTATTTGACGGAGCGAGTATGGATCAAATTAATATTGAGTCGGATGCTGCTGGTATTCCTAGATACGGAAAAACTTATCTGTATGATGGAGGTACAGGAGAAAAATTTGACCAACCTGCAACTGTTGGTATAATTTATATGCTGAAACTTGGTCACTTAATTGATGATAAGATGCACGCCAGATCTATTGGTCCTTATTCACTTATTACTCAGCAACCTCTTGGAGGTAAGGCTCAGTTTGGTGGACAAAGACTTGGAGAGATGGAGGTTTGGGCACTGGAAGGATATGGAGCTTCTAATATCTTACAAGAAATGATGACACTTAAGTCGGATGATGTAATTGGAAGAGCGAAAGCTTACGAATCTATTGTAAAAGGTAAAGCATTACCTGAAGCAGGAATTCCAGAGTCGTTCAATGTATTATTACACGAGTTAAGAGGTCTAGGACTTAAAGTTTCATTTGATTAATCTTTAACAAGGAGAAAAAAAACATGGCAAATAATAGAAATAAAAATAGAAAACAGTCTTCTGATTATAGTACTTTAAAAGTTAGTTTATCTTCACCAGAAGATATTTTAGCTAGCTCATCAGGAGAAGTTACAAAACCAGAAACTATTAATTATAGAACTTATAAACCAGAAAGAGATGGTTTGTTTTGTGAAAGAATTTTTGGACCTACAAAAGATTTTGAATGTCATTGTGGGAAATATAAAAGAATCAGATATAGAGGTATTGTATGTGATAGATGTGGGGTTGAAGTTACTGAAAAGAAAGTAAGAAGAGAAAGAGTTGGACATATTAATTTAGTTGTTCCTGTTGCTCATATCTGGTATTTCAGAACATTACCAAACAAAATTGGTTATTTATTAGGACTTCCATCTAAAAAAATGGATCAAATTATATATTATGAAAGATATGTAGTTATCCAGACTGTTGAGGGTGCTTTAAATGAAGAAGGAAATCCAATTGAGATTAATGATTTTATTACAGAAGAAGAATATCTTAATGTATTAGAAAATTTAGATCCTTCAAATCAGCATTTGTCAGATTCTGATGAAAATAAATTTATTGCTAAAATGGGAGCAGAAGCTCTTATTGAAATGTTGAAGAGAGTAGAACTTACATCTTTATCTCATGAATTAAGACATAAAGCGAAAAACGAAACTTCTCAGCAAAGAAAAACAGAAGCACTTAAAAGATTACAAGTTGTTGAAGCTTTTAAAGAAGGTCAAGCTCATACTGAAAACAGACCTGAGTGGATGATTTTGAAAGTTCTTCCTATTATTCCACCAGAATTAAGACCTTTAGTTCCGTTAGATGGAGGAAGATTTGCTACTTCTGATTTAAATGACTTGTATAGAAGAGTTATTATCAGAAATAATAGATTAAAAAGATTAATGGAGATTAGTGCTCCTGAAGTTATTCTTAGAAATGAGAAAAGAATGCTTCAAGAAGCTGTTGATGCTCTTTTAGATAACTCAAGGAAATCAGCTGCAATAAAAACAGATGGTAATAGACCATTAAAATCTTTATCAGATTCCCTGAAGGGAAAACAAGGTAGATTCCGTCAGAATTTACTTGGTAAAAGGGTTGATTATTCTGCCAGATCTGTAATTGTTGTTGGTCCGGAATTAAAACTTCATGAGTGTGGTATTCCTAAAGATATGGCTGCTGAGTTATATAAACCTTTTATTATCAGAAAATTAATTGAAAGAGGAATTGTAAAAACAGTAAAATCTGGGAAAAGAATTATTGATAATAGAGAAGCGGTTGTTTGGGATATTTTAGAAAGTGTAATGAAAGGACATCCTGTACTTTTAAATAGAGCTCCTACACTTCACAGATTAGGTATTCAGGCTTTTCAACCAAAAATGATTGAAGGAAAAGCAATTCAACTACATCCATTAGCGTGTACTGCATTTAATGCCGATTTTGATGGTGACCAGATGGCAGTTCATTTACCACTTGGTGCAGATGCTATTTTAGAAGCTCAATTACTAATGTTAGGTTCACATAATATTTTGAATCCTGCAAACGGAGCTCCTATTACCGTACCTTCACAGGATATGGTTTTAGGTCTTTATTATATGACAAAACCAAGAAAATCTACTGATGATCACATTGTAAGAGGTGAAGGTAGAGTTTTCTATTCTTTAGAAGATGTGAAAATTGCTTATAATGAAAAGACAATTGATTTACACGCAATTATTAAAGTTAAGATTACTAAAGTTGATGGAACAACTGAATTAAAAGAAACAACTGTTGGTAGAGTTTTATTTAATGAATTTGTACCTTCTGATGTTGACTTTGTTGATCAACTACTTACAAAAAAATCTTTAAGAGATATTATTGCTGGTATTCTTAGAGTTTGTGGTGTGCCACGAACTGTTCAGTTCTTGGATGATATTAAAGGTTTAGGTTATACTATGGCCTTTAAAGGTGGTTTATCTTTTAACTTAGGTGATGTAATTGTTCCGGAAGAAAAAGTTGGACTTTTAGAAGATGCACATGATAAAGTAGATGAAGTTAAGAATAATTATAACATGGGATTCATCACTAATAATGAAAGATACAATCAGGTTATTGATATTTGGACTAACACAAATGCTAGACTTACCGATACGGTAATGAGAGATATGATTAATGATAACCAAGGATTTAACTCTGTATATATGATGTTAGATTCTGGTGCAAGGGGGTCTAAAGAACAAATTCGTCAGTTAGCTGGGATGAGAGGGCTGATGGCAAAACCTAAAAAATCAGGTGATCATGGAGAGTCAATTATTGAAAATCCAATTACAACTAACTTTAGTGAGGGTCTTTCAATTTTAGATTACTTTATTTCTACTCACGGTGCGCGTAAAGGTCTTGCTGATACCGCTCTTAAAACTGCAGATGCAGGTTATTTAACAAGAAGGCTTGTTGATGTATCAGCTGATGTAGTAGTTATTGAGGAAGATTGTTTGACTTTAAGAGGACTTGTTACTTCAGCTCTTAAGAAGAATGAGGATATTGTTGAATCTTTATATGATAGAATTTTAGGTAGAGTTAATTTACATGACATTTACCATCCTAAAACTGAAAAATTAATTATTGAATCTGGTTCTGAAATTACAGAAGAAATAGCTTCATCAATTGAGGAAGCTGGAGTTGAAGAAGTAGAAATCAGATCAGCACTTACTTGTGAAACTAAAAGAGGTATTTGCTCTAAGTGTTATGGTAGAAGTATGTCTACTTCTAAAATGGCGCAAATGGGAGATGCTGTTGGTGTAGTTGCTGCACAATCAATTGGTGAACCAGGAACACAGCTTACTCTAAGAACATTCCATGTTGGGGGTACTGCTTCCAGATCTGCTGTAGATGCTAGTGTTGTTATCAAAAAAGAAGGAGTAATTATTATTGATGACCTAAGAACACTTAACACTAAAGATGATGAAGGAAATAATGTAGAATTAGTTATTTCTAGATCTGCAGAATTAAGAGTTATTGATCCGAAACAAGATGTTGTAATTGCGACTCACGCAATACCTTATGGTTCGAAAATTCATATAAAAGAAGGAAATGTTAAAAAAGGGGATGTTATTTGCGATTGGGATCCGTATAATGCAGTAATTATCTCTGAAATTGATGGTACTACAGAATTCGATTATATTGAAGAAGGTGTTACTTATAGAGTTGAATCAGATGATTTAACAGGATTTAAACAAAAAGTAATTATTGATAGTAGAAGTAAAAAACAATCTCCTACAATTATTATTAAAGGAACGAAAAAAGATGGAGATAGATCTTACAGTATACCTGTAGGATCTTTAGTTTCTTTAGAAAATGGTGAAAAAATTAAGAAAGGACAAATTTTATGTAAAATCCCAAGAACTATTGGTTCTTCAGGAGATATTACAGGGGGTCTTCCAAGAGTAACACAATTATTTGAAGCCAGAAATCCTTCGAACCCAGCTGTTGTTTCTGAGATTGATGGTATTGTTTCTTTCGGACCTAAGATTAAAAGAGGTAATAAAGAGATTATCATTACATCAAAAGATGAACAAATTAAGAAGTACTTAGTTCCTTTATCAAAACATATCTTAGTACAAGAAAATGATTTTGTAAGAGCTGGTTCTCCTCTTTGTGATGGTGTAATTACTCCAAAAGATATTTTGTCTATTAAAGGTATTAAAGCAGTACAAGAATACATTGTAAATGAAGTACAAGAAGTATATCGTTTACAAGGTGTGAAAATTAACGACAAACACTTTGAAGTTGTTGTAAGACAAATGATGAGAAAAGTTGAAGTTTTAGATTCTGGTGATACTAATTTATTAGAAAAACAATTAGTTGATAAACATGCGTTTATGGAAGCTAATGATAAGATTTTTGATAAAAAATATGTTGAAGAAGCGGGTGATTCTGAAAACTTTGAAGCTGGGCAGTTAGTTTCTGTTCGTCAGTTAAGAGAAGAAAATTCAAGATTGAAGAGAAAAGATTTGAAATTGGTACAAGTTGTAGATGCAACTCCAGCAGTTTCTACTCCAATACTTCAAGGTATTACAAGAGCATCTTTACACACAGATAGTTGGGTTTCTGCTGCATCTTTCCAAGAAACTACTAAAGTACTTAATGAGGCGTCTATTAGAGCTAAGGTGGATACTTTAATAGGATTAAAAGAGAATGTTATTGTTGGTCATAGAATACCAGCAGGTACTGGTCTTTTCGAATCAAAAGATGTAATTGTTGGCTCTCAAGTAGAAATGGATAGATTAGCAGCATTAAAATCTGAAGATTCTGAAGAAGTAGTTGAAGTTGCTGAAATAGTTGAAACTACAGAAGAAAACTAAAAAATTAATATTATGTCTGAAGAAAAAAAGAAAGAAGGTTTAAACATTGAGTTAGGAGAAGATGTAGCTGAAGGTACTTACAGTAATTTAGCTATTATTAATCATTCTCCATCAGAGTTTATTGTTGATTTTATACAAATGATGCCAGGAGTTCCAAAGGCAAAAGTAAAATCGAGAATTATTTTAACTCCTCAACATGCAAAAAGATTGATGAAAGCTTTAGTAGATAACATTTCTAAGTTTGAAGATCAGTTTGGTGATATTGCTGATGTTGATCCGAATAAAGGAATTCCAATGAACTTTGGAGGGCCTACAGCTCAGGCATAATTAAATATTATAAAACTAAAAAACCCAGTTGAAGAACTGGGTTTTTTTTTATGACTTAAATTTTATATCT
>Ga0206679_10001098_pt1 | contig 22554 bp, 20 predicted proteins | sample M110012015metaG_FD_155464 | JGI IMG/M metagenome (GOLD analysis project Ga0206679, IMG submission 155464) | Ammonia-oxidizing marine archaeal communities from Monterey Bay, California, United States - M1 100m 12015 | ecosystem: Environmental > Aquatic > Marine > Intertidal zone | place: USA... | reverse complement strand
GCGGAAGTACTTCAGGTAATTGTATATGGACCATTAGTAATGGCGATGTCATCAATGGCTGTACGGCAACAACAAGCCTTTCCGCTCCAGGGTGCTATGATGTAAGCTTATTATTAGAAGAAAATGGCTGCACCAACAGCTTTACAATACCGGATTATATATGTGTTCAAAACAATCCTATTGCGGCGTTCACATATTCTCCAGATGCATTTGTAGATGTGAATCAGCTGGTGACCTTTACAAATAACAGTCAGGGAGCTGTGGAATACATATGGAATTTTGGGGACGGGTCATCTAATGCGATCATAAACCCGACCCATCTATATGGAGAGACAGAGGGAGGAGCGCTGATTACGCTTATAGCGATTAGTGATTTCGGTTGTACAGACACCGTAGAACATTTCATACCCTATGACGAACAGGAAATTTTCTATGTTCCCAATACATTCACTCCGGATGGAGACAATTTCAATCAAATATTCACTCCGGTATTTTATTCTGGATTTGATCCGTATAATTTTGAGATGTTAATTTTCAATAGATGGGGAGAGCTCATATTTGAAACACACAATTCAGAAATAGGATGGGACGGAAGCTATGGTACTGACGGAGGAGATGCTATGGACGGGGTGTATACCTGGAAAATTACCTATAAAAACCCAGAAACAGATGAACGTAAATATGTTGTTGGTCATGTAACCTTATTGCGTTAAAAAACGAATAAAGAAGAAAGCTTTTTCGTTGGACACTACAAGAAATTCATTTTACATTAATCTTTTGCTTTGGATATTTATCTCACTCCTTCCAATACTTATTTTACCTATTCCTGGCTTGCCTTTAATATTCACTACTCCTAAGGCAATTCTCTTATCCCTTTTTTCATTAATTATTTTACTGTTATTGATAAAACAAAAGACGACAGAAAAAAGCACTGAATCAAAATTGCTTTTTCTGTACTTGGCCCTTGTGTTCATAGCCTCATTAGCTGCCTATAAGCCAGTTTTGGCTCTAACAGGAATTGCAGAACGCGCTGGAAGATTTGAAGGATTTATCACCTTGTTTTTTTATGGTGTATTATTTATTGCAGCAAAAAACCATTTACAGGTAAAAAGAAAAAATGTAATGTTTTTTCTAACGGTACAGAGTATAGTGGCATTATACGCAATTCTTCAATTTTATAAAATAGACCCATTGGTCACTTATCTAAATTATCAAGTCGGGACCTATTCTACTATTGGGAATCAAAATTTTTTGGGATCATTTTGTGTGACTTTGTTAATTCTATCCTCAGGCCTTTTTCTAATGGATAGAAAACCTACTACTCTTTTAATAGCTGCTATTTTTTTCGGTGGTTTTCTAGCATCAAATACTAGAGGCTGCTGGGTGGCTTTTGCTGTAATTTTCGTTTTGTCTCTGGTTTTGTTGTTCAAAAAAAGATTTATCGGCGGCTATTTTACTCTTTTATTTTCTTTTTATGCCGTATTTCTTCTTATGAACTACACCAATCAGAACCATCTTGTTGGAAGAGCAAAAAGTATAGAGTACCAGATCACTGTTGAAAGTGAAACTGCCGGTTCAGGACGTGTTCAAATCTGGTACATGTCTAAAGAAGCGATTTTGGCAAATCCTATATTCGGAACAGGACCGGAAAACCTAAAAGAGTATTTTTTCCAATCTAATAATGAACGATTTAATATCTACGGGAAAAGAACGGGAAAAACAGTGGACAAAGCACATAGTGAGGTTTTGCACATAATGGCCGTTTCTGGAATACCCGCTGCACTTGTTTACTTGAGTTTTTTAATTGTCATTTATTGGAAAAACAGGAAGTTTATTTTACATCATAATTCTACTACTATTCTAGCTTTTGCGGTAAGCACGTATCTGGTACAGGGGCTTTTTAATATAAGCGTGATAGCAGTTGCTCCTTTATTCTGGATTCTTCTTGGGGTATATGCTCGAGGGAAACCAATCCAGAAAGAGGACTTTTTCTCTCATTGAAATACGTCCAGCCGGATTCCGTCGTAGGAAGCAAATACAATTTTTGGATGACTTTCTTGCCAATGTATATTTCCTTTTGAATCAATCCCAATCGCCCCGGCAAAGCCATCAATTTCATCAAGCTCCTTGAATGTTTTATTAAAAGCAGATTCTATACTTTGTCCATCTGTAACCCGCGTAACTATTTTACAAGCAAGCCCAGCATTAACTATATCTTCCCCAACTCCCGTGCAGCTAATAGCACATTTTTTATTTGCATAATTACCGGCAATAGTTGCCGAATCAGACACTCTTCCAGGAATCTCAAACCCCTTTCCTCCCGTTGATGTAGCAACAGCTAAATCTTTATTTTTGTCCAAAACAACACAACCGACGGTACCTGTATTAGACGACCTAAGCTTCAGAGTAAATTCGTTTCTTCTCTCCTCCGTTTCTGTAGAAAAGGAATCAAAACCCTTTAAATTTGCATATTGTTTTGCTCCATCACCACTTAAAATACGGTCCCCTTCTCCCAGTAGTTTTTCAGCAATTTGAACAGGGTTTTTGACATTTTCTATATTGATTACACCACTAAATTTAGATTCTATACCATCCATTACCGCTGCGCTCATTCGTATTTTTCCATCACCTTGGATTTGAGAGCCTATCCCAGCATTAAACAAGGGGCAGTCTTCCAATAATGAGGTGGTGTAAACTACTGTTTCTAATGCAGAGTGTGTTCGAAGAAAAGCGTAGCCTTTGGTAATAACGTCTTTTAAAGCGGCTTGTTTTTTATGCTTGGTTTCATCAGATTGTGATGATTCACTAAAAAACCCACCGTGAATCACAATTTTCATGTGGATATATTTGCTTTTTTATGTATAGAAAAAGAATGATTATTTAATAAATAGACATCTCCCTTACTCATCACGTGAACGACAAGGTTTTTAATCGACACGGGATCGCCTATTTCAACATCAGAAATATTTGTATCCGCTATTCTTCTTCCGTCCACCAGAATAACGAGTCCAGACCCAATGGCTTCCATTTTAAACCCATCTCTAATTAGCAGGCCGGTGTCCTCTCCGAGACCGAGACCTAACATTTTTGGACTTGAAACGACGGCCTGAAACAACCTGCCAATTCTTCCTCTTTTTACAAAATGCGTATCCACAGTTACATTGTCAATAAGACCTAAGCCTGCGGTAATTTTAATTTCTCCTTTAAGCAGGGCTTCCTGACTAGAGCCCTGATATATCATTTGTTTTGATGCGCAGGCGGCCCCTGCAGATGTTCCTGCATATACAAAGGGCTCATTAATATATTTCTTCAAAATTATGTTGTGCAGAGGGGTGCCGCCTAATATAGATGTTAACCTGAGCTGGTCTCCTCCCGTGAAAAAGACCACATCTGCTCGTTCAATACGAGCTAAAACACGTTTGTTCTCGCATTCTTTTCGGCTTTCAATTTTTAATACCCTTACATTGTCTGCACCAAGAAAACGAAAGGCTTTGGCATACTCATCGCCCACAATATTAGGAATTTTTGAAGCAGTTGGGATGATCTCAACTCTGGAATGAAGTCCCTCTACAGACTCATCCAATATGCGCCGTAGAATACCTTTTTCAAAAAAGTTTAGATTTTTTTCGACTTGATCTGTGAATTCCTTTTCGGTAAAACTTCCTTTATCGACCCCCCCGCCAATAATTATCATTTTTCCTTTAGGCGTCATATAACAAAAATAAGATTTTTGCTAAATAATTCATTATCAAAATTAGAATTGTTAATTCCTTTGTTGATTTCTAGTAATTTTGAGAAGAATCAACTCAAAGCAATATGTGTAAATTTGAATCTAATGAGCCAAGTTGTCAAAATAATTAATACCTCGAACAACCCAAATCCTGAATATAAAACTACAGGGTCTTCGGGTATGGATGTGCGTGCTTTTTTAAATGAGCCCATAACAATCCAGCCTCTTGACCGGGAATTAATAAAGACAGGTCTGTTTCTCGAGATGGATAGCGCAATTGAGTGTCAGATAAGACCAAGAAGTGGCCTCGCATTAAAAAAAGGGATTACCGTTTTGAATAGCCCTGGCACAATTGATGCGGACTATCGGGGGGAAGTGGGAGTAATCCTAATGAACTTATCAAAAGAAACAGTTGTAATACATAATGGAGACCGAATCGCTCAAATGGTTTTTGCGAAGATTGAAAAGGTAGAATTAGAGAATGTTGATATTGTGGAATCTACTGAAAGGGGATCCGGAGGATTTGGAAGTACAGGAATAAAATAATAAAGTATGAAAATAATTGTGCCCATGGCGGGCAGGGGCAGTCGCTTAAGACCCCATACATTAACGGTGCCCAAACCACTTGTGCATGTTGGCGGAAAACCAATAGTACATAGGCTGGTTGAGGACATTGCAGAGATGTGTCAGGAAAAGATAGAAGAAATTGTTTTTATAGTGGGAGACTTTGGCCAAGAGGCCGAGGAACAGCTTATACAGGTGGCAAAGACACTTGGGGCCGCTGGATCAATTTGCTATCAGGACGAACCTCTTGGAACCGCACATGCTGTATTATGCGCTAAGGAGAAATTAAACGGACCGGTTATTATAGCCTTTGCGGATACCTTATTTAAAGCAGAATTTGAAATATCTGACAAGCAGGAAGGAATTATTTGGGTAAATAAAATTGAAGACCCTAGTGCTTTTGGTGTGGTAAAGCTGAATGAAAACGGTACAATAATAGATTTTGTGGAAAAACCTAAAGAATTTGTTTCAGATTTAGCCATGATAGGAATTTATTATTTTAAATCTGGGGAACAATTAAAAGAAGAGCTCGATTATCTTGTACAGAACAATATTTCAAACGGTGGAGAATACCAGCTCCCAGATGCCCTAAGAAGACTTACAAATAAAGGGGTGTCTTTTGCTCCTGGAGAAGTTTCTCATTGGCTGGATTGTGGTAATAAAAAAGTCACCGTTGAGACGAATCATCAGGTATTAAATTTTGACAGGCAAAAAGGAATCGAGCTTATAGATCCTGAAGCAGAAATTATTGAAAGCGTTATAATGGAACCATCTTACATCGCTAAAGGGGTAAAGATATCGAATTCAATTATTGGTCCACATGTTTCAATCGGAGAAAACACAGAAATAAGTCACTCCATTATATCAAATTCAATTATTCAGCAAGACTCTAAGCTGTCTAAATTAATATTAAAGGATTCTATGATTGGTAGTTTTGTGACTGCAAATGGAAAAACGAGTGATTTGAGTCTTGGCGATTATACAGAGATAACCGATGCGCTTTAAATTATTGATTGTACTTTTCTATGCTTTAGTTTCTTGTAAAACGAGTTCAGAGCACGTTTCTGTTTCCAAATCCGCAGAATACACAAAATCATTTCACGAAGGATTACGCCTGAAGCTCCTGGGTAATTATGAAGAAGCACTAGATTCTTTTAGAAGATGCATTAAAGAGGAGCCCGGGGATGACGCAAGCCGCTTCGCGATGGCTCAAATTTATTTAATGGAAGGAAATTTAATAGAGGCACAGAAATATACGATAGAGGCAGCGGAAAAAGACGAGAATAACATTTTTTATCGAATCGAGCTTGCCTATATGTATAGAGAGTTTAATGAATTCGAGACCTCTGCAGAGATTTTTGAACAACTTATTTCTGAACGACCAAGCTCCTCTAAATACTATTTTGAAGCATCCTCTTCATGGTATCAGGGGCGAAATTTACACAAGGCCATACAGGTTCTAAACAGACTTGATGATGCCCTGGGAATTAGTATAGAAACGTGCTTAAAGAAACACCAGTGGTATATGGAATTAGGTAACCACAAGGAAGCGGAAAAAGAACTTGTAAAAATAAACAATAAAGAGTCAGACAATCAGTATGTAATAGCAAGCTTTGTGGACTTTTACTTTAGAACAGGACAAACGGATAAGGCAATTTTAAAGCTAAAAAAATTGGTTGAAGCAAATCCTAAAAACGGTAAGGGATTGCTGTTATTAGGAGAATACGCCTACGATAATGATGACATAGAACAAGCAAAAGACTACTTCTTAAAGGCAATACGCTCAGAAAGCCTGAATGCACCAGAAACCATTAAGTCCTTACAGTTTTTGATATATCATAAAGACAGACTGCCTATTGAGGAAGGATTGGCTAATGCAGAAAAAAGCTATTCAAATAACGATACTGTGATGGAATTTATTGGGGATTATTACATGGAAATCCAGCACTATGAAAAAGCGCTTCTTATTTATGAGAACACCCTTGAAGCCAATTCTAATTCCTATAGGATATGGGAAAAGGTCCTTAATGCATATTACGACAATCAGCAATGGAACAGCCTAATTGTAAAAGCCAAAAAATCGATAAAAATATTTCCGCTTAAAACCCTCCCGTATTATATGCTGAGTGTAGCCTATAATCAAACGAAACAATATAGACTAGCTAATCAAGCTGCCCAAGAGGGAATTGATATGATAGGACTAGTAGCGCCAGATAAAAACCAGATTATCGAGGCAGATCTTTTGGGACAGCTGGGAGAGTCACATTTCGGGCTGAATCAATACGAAGAAGCCAAGAGTAATTATTTAAAAGCAATAAAAGAGGTATTACCGGGTGAAGAAAACGAATACCTTAAATTTAATTTTTGTTTCAGGCTATACGAACACAACAAAGAGCTGGATCTAGCGATTGAAATATTAAATGAAATGCTCTTGACCAATAAAACGGATAACTTTGACCTTCTTCTTTTAAAAGCGGACATTTATTTCAAAAAAGAGAATTTTAAGGAATCAATGGAGGTTTTTGATAAATTGAAGACGGATTATAAAAAGCATCCACTGGTATATGAAAGAATAGGAGATGTAAAGGCAAAGTTAAATAATCTTAAAGAAGCCCTGGAATTTTGGAAAGAGGCACAAAAATTGGGGTCAACAAATGCAATTCTTCAAAAAAAGATTGATAGTGAAGCGTATTTTGAATAAAATTTTCTGGTTTGCTGTGGCATGTAGTGTTGTTTCCTGTTCGAAGCAATGGTCTGATATGCAGGACAAACCGGAAAAGCTACCTAAGATGAAAGAAAAAGTATTTGTAGAAAAGCTAGACAGCATTCATTCTGTGAGACCAAGATATTTTTACTCAAAAATAAAAGTCAAATACAGCACCCCAGAGCATAGACACACCTTCAAGACCTCCGTGAATATTGTGCTGGATTCTGCAGCGACTACGATTATTTCTAAAGGACCGATTCGGCCCTATGAAGCCTATCTTGACCAGAAAGAGATTATAATTTCCAATAAACTAGAAAAATGTTTTACCAGAAAAGACATTTCATCCTATTCTGAATTGTGGGGTATTGCTCTTTCATTTGATAATATTCAGGAGCTCGTTTTCGGATTGCCACTGGGATTTGCTACTGAGAATAAATACCATGTCATAAACACGCCATATGAATATGTTTTGTCAACACACAAAAAGAGATCGCAAAAGAAAAGTGAAAAAAAACATAAATCAGACATCATCTACACGTATAAATTAAATTCTTCTGCCAATAACCTGTCCTCGGCGCATATTTACAGTCCAGCAGATTCCTTTAAGATCGATATTCAATATGTAGAATGGCAAAGGGTAGAAAACATGGATTTTCCTAAAGAAATGGACATCACATTGACAGGGCCGTCCACAGAATCTCAAATCAAATTAGTCTACACTAAACTTGTCATTGGAGAGATCAGAAAGGTGTTTATTAATATTCCTGATAATTATGAAAAATGTAATTAAAATAATTTTTCTATGCTGTCTTGTTGTACCGGCTTTTAGCCAGTCTAAAAGTGAAAAGCTAAAGAAGGAACAGAACAAGCTGGAGAAAAAAATTGCCAACACGAAAAGCTTGCTGAAAAAAGTATCATCAAACAAAGAGGAATCTTTACAGGAGCTTCAGCTGATTGAAAATCAAATAAAAAGCAGGGAGGCCCTTCTAAAGGTATATGACAATCAGGTTAAAATGGCAGATATTTATATTCAGGAGAAGGAGAGTGAATTGAAGGCGCTTAGACTACGTATTGAGAAGCTGAAAAAACAATATAAAGAAATGATTCTTTATGCTTATAAAAACAGAAACAAGAACGGACAAATGATGTATGTGCTGTCCGCAGACAGTTATTATGATTCTCAAAAAAGAAACAAATACCTCAAAAGTGTTTCATCTCTTCACAAAAAGCAGCTGGCCTTAATCAAACAGGATCAAATTAAAATCAATCAGGAAATTGCCCAGATAGAGATCGAAAAAAACCGTAAAAAAGAAACGCTAATTCAGAAACGCATTGAGAGGGAAGAAATTGAGGGGGACAGGCAGAAAAAAGTAGAATTACTGTCAACTATTAAAAGCAAGGAAGATGTTTTAATTGCAGAAATAAGAAAAAATGAGAATAAAAAACAGAAAATCAAGAAGAGAATAGACGAAGCAATAAAAAGGGAAATCGAGGAAATCGAAAGAAAAAGAAGAGAGGCCGCAAAAAACAATGGAGCAAGCACGAATAACTCGTCGAATGTAAATTTTATAGACGAATCCTCTGAAGGAAAGATTGTGAGCCAGAAGTTTGAGAACAACAGGGGAACATTGCCCTGGCCGGTCGAAAAGGGGTCCATTGTAGAAAGATATGGCAGAAACCAGCACCCTTCCTTAAAAGGAGTATTTACCAACAATAACGGGATAGACATTTCATGTTCAATAAACGCCCCAATCAGATCTATTTTTAAAGGGGTGGTTTCAAGCGTATTTACAATTTCTGGATCTGGAAAGGTGGTTATTATAAAACACGGGAATTATAGAACAGTGTATAGCAACCTGAAAGAAACAACAGTATCTAAAGGAGATAAAGTAGCTACAAAACAACGCATTGGAACCGTGATAGGAGAGGGGTCTTCTTTAGGCAAGCTCCATTTTGAAATACACAAGGTTACCGGCACATCTACAAAAAGCCTTAATCCTGTGCTGTGGATTTATAGGTAGAGTTTTTTGCAAGCATCATAGAAATTATCATTGCCGACATAGCCCAAACAGGAACGGCTGCCTTATCTGTATCAAGATAGTTATTCAAAAGAGAATGAATAAAATAGGAGGATAAAGAAATAATTATTCCCATGATTAATAGCTTAGTATCGTTTTCTTCGGAAGGAGTTTTATAATACAGTGTTATTGCGCAATAAAAGATAGAAGCAATAATTGATAAAAAGGTCAATAGACCAATAAGTCCGGTTTCTGATAAAGCCCCTAAATATTCACTATGTGCATTTCCAAGGTCACCAAAATTTGTAGAAATAATTGTTAGGTTTTCAGGATCCTGGAATGGGGCATATTCAAAGGCATAGGTCCCCGGCCCAAAACCAAATACAGGCTTTTTCTCAAACATTTCAACGGCACAATCCCACCTGTTAATACGTTCTAAATTGGAGGCATCTGTCGTCACATTAGCAGCACTTTGAATTTTTTCCTCAAAAGCCTCTGTGGTATGTTCGTGTTTGTTTTCTTCAAGAAACATCTGTATGTTATCCCACTGAGAGTAAACACCAATAAGCAGCACAGTAGCTAATCCAAGCAAAAACTTAAAATTCACCTTGAAATACACAATAAGCCCGATTCCCCCCGCACAAATTACGCTCAGCCAGGCGGCTCTTGTGTATGAAAAGACCAGGCCTACGATTAAAATGACATTGAGAAGAATGAGTACTGCCTTTGATAGGGGAGGGCTTCCTTTTTGTTGTAATAAAGCAAGGCTGATAGGTAAACAAAGGGCGATTGTAGCGCCGTATACGGTGTGGTCCTTAAAAAAGGGCCACATTACCCAATGCCCTTCATCTTCTCCAAAACCATAGATGGAATGATGGATTAATGTGTAGCAAACGACCAAACAACAGGAGATGATAAACACCCATAAAAAGATCACTCTGTTTTCGTGTTTTCTAAAAAAATGGGTTCCGAAAAAAAGAATAGGTATAATAAACCAAAGCTTGGCCAAAAGAAATTTAAAAGAAATTATAGGATCAGTACTAGTAACAGCGGTAATTGTCAACCAAATTAGGTACCCAACAACACTGATTATTATTGGATGTTTCCATATACGAACATCCAGAAAAGGACTTTTTATTTGAAGAAATATAAAAAACAGCATCAACCCAAACAAGAGAGGCTCGGTCGGAAGAAAAAGCCCAACACTCTCCGTATATTCCTCAATATTTACAGAGAGCGGTGTAAGAAATGCAATGGCTAAGAAGAATTTTTCCGTTTCGTAAATAGCAAAATAAATCAATAGAAAAGCAATTGGAAAAAGACAAACGTACTCGAGCTGCATAGAATTAAACAACCCAAAGAGCATGGCGATAACAACCGCACCTATTGATATGCTGATTTTATTAAACAAAGTCATGATTATGACTTCAGTTTTAATTCTCTATAGCGCTCTATTATAAGAAGACAGAATACAATAAAAACAAAAGACCCGATTGCTGCAATAATTGTGATAATTATCCTTTTAGGCTGGTCCTTGCGGTCAGCAACTTCTGCTTTTTCTACAATAAACTTATGACTAAATGTAGTTGCGGCATCCGATTCAGCCTGTTCATATGCGACTTTAAAATCTTCCATTTTAACAATCTTTTCATTTCTTTTCCTTTCCAGACCGTCATAAGTGGATCCATATTTAGAGTTTGCTTCAATTTTTACCCTCAGCTGTTCCTTTTCTGCAGGGTTTTTGGAATCAACAAGCGCTTGAAATAATCTCGAGCGAACATCTATAGAAACGACCCCCAACCCTGATAATCTATTCATTTCGTTTAGGATATCATTGATTTCATTATCCAGCTGCCCCTTTTTTCGCTTTGTAATTTCAAATGCAGGTAAGGTTCTTTCTCTAATCATTTCATTTTTAACCGTGTCTATAAGACTAACAATTGTATTGGCCATTTCGGCAGCTAGCTTAGGGTCTTTATCCAGGACGTCAATTTTTATTGAGCCAAATCGTGTTCTTTCGAAAGAGAAATGCCCTTCATATTCATTGTTGAGCTTGAAAAACTTATTGGGATCAGACGCACTGATTTCATAGTGTTTCAGCAGGTCATATTTGTTAATAATAAAGTCACGAATTCGCGCTGATTGCAAAATCTGTACAAGCTGTTCAGCCTGTTCTTCTTCTCCAAAATCCATCGATGATGCTTTTACGTTTCTTTGCTCAGAGAACGAAACCGAGCTCGAAGCGGAAGGGAAAACAATAGCGGTTGATAGATATAAAGGGGTGATTAAGAAGGAAAGGCCAAAGGCCAATGCGCTTACAATAAAGGAAAAGGATAAAATTATTTTTCTTTTTCGAAATAAAAAAGTCAATAGTTTTTCTCTTTCTTCGGTCAAATTTAGATTCGTATTTTCCATTGCGTCTTTTTCAGGTTACGAAAATAGGACATATAAACACAAATAAAACTGTATTTCACATAAATTATTTGATTTCACTCGTAGAGAAGTACAACTTTTTCATGGATTTAAGATCTATTAAAGACAGAGAAAATGTCAAGCCGAGGCCGAGGATCAATTGCATAGGAATTAATAATGAATGGTTTTTAAAATAATGACTACAGGCCAACAGGCATAAAATCAGCACCAGAAACTTTAACCCACCAGAAATCTTAACGGGGATTTTAAATTTATTTACACAATAAAAGAACTGAAGTAAAGCAGTCAAAAGCTGAGTAAAAAAAGTGGCCTTAGCGGCACCAAGCGCACCAAATTCCGGAATTAAAATCAGATTCAATATGACATTTGCGATGATACCGCCAACTGAAATAAGATTTAGAATCTTCAGGTCTCCGTTTGCAGTTAAAAGTGTTCCAAAAATAAAATTCATACAAATGGGAAAAAATCCAAGCATCAAAAACTGAAATGGAGCGACGGCCTCAAGGTAGTGGTCATATATCAAACTAAGTATAAAAGCCGAATTATAGCAGGTAACAAATATGATAATGATTACACCGCTCAGCAATAAATTCGCGGAAGTTTTTACCAATTCTAAAACCATGCTTAAGGATTGTTTTAACTGTTTAGAGAACAGGGGAAACAGCAAGCCGGCAAAAATCATCCCGAACATATACAGAGCATCGAGGAGCCGAAATCCCTGTGCATAGATTCCAGATTCATAAGCTCCATTTTTGTGAATTCGTTCGATCATGACCCCGTCTAATCTTGTGTACATAAGCATTAGTACGATTAAAAGAGCATAAGGCCAGCTTTTCTTAATTAGATTTATACTAAAGGAAGGGTCCCAAACAAAATAAGGTCTATTCAGGTGTCTAATTAAAATAGAAAACCCAATGATTAAGGTAGTCGCATAGCAAAATGTTTGTATCCAGATGAACCACTCTATTTTAAAATAGTTTGGAGCAATGGGAGAAAAAAGCAGGATTCCCCCAACGAGAATCAAGAGTGCTTTATCTAAAACAGATATAAAAGCATCAGTTTTAAAGAAATGAAAACCGGCAAAATGACTTCTGAAATAGGCGATAGTTAACATCAAAAACTGATTGACAATTAAAAACCCAAGAAGATAAAGAGGGCGGCCAGAATACCCTAAGAAATAAGCTAAAGAAAAGGTAAACACGCTGTATAGCGAAAACAAGACCACGCGAAAGGTGAAAACCTTGGCAAAGTACTTTTTTATTTCTTCCGGATCCTGTGCCAGGTGCTTGGTGGTATAATTATTAATTCCAAAATCTAAAAGAATATTAAAAAGAACAGAAAGGTTTAAAAGAGAAAAATATAAGCCGTAGTTTTCAGGACCAACACGGTTTTGTACTGTAGCGTCAATTCCAAACAAAGCGATAGGCTTAATGAGCAGATTCAAGAGAATCATTAACATTAAATTCGAAAAGAAAATTCGCTGCATATTATTGCTTTACGAGCAATTTAAAACCAATGCCGTGCACGTTCATTATTTCTATATTAGGGTCGTCTTTGAGGAGCTTTCTGAGCTTGGCAATATAGACGTCCATGCTTCTCCCATTAAAATAATTATCATCTCCCCAAACAGCCCTGAGAGCGGCCTGCCTGTCCAGTAATTCGTTTTGGTTCTTAACCAGCAATCTCAGCAATAGGTTTTCTTTAGTGGTTAATTTTTTTTCTCCATCATTTAAATGCAGAATACTCAATTCTGGCTCATAAGCAATTTTACCTACTAGTACTTTTTCTTGAATGTTTTTTTGTTCTGGCTGGCTTCTTTTTAAAATGACATATATTCGAGCCAATAGCTCCTCCATTGAAAAGGGTTTGGTAATGTAATCATCGGCACCTATTCCAAATCCCTTAAGCTTATCTTCTTTCATTGATTTTGCCGAGAGGAATAAAAACGGAATCGTTTTATCAAGCTCTCTAATTTCTGATCCTAAAGTAAATCCATCCATTTCCGGCATCATCACGTCAAGAATGAGCAGATCAAAGCTGTATTTTGGATTATTAAACAGCTCATATCCCGCCTTGCCATTTCGTACGAGTTCAATTTCAAATCCTTTGGCATTTAGAAAAGTGGAGAGCAAGCGCCCCAGGTTTTCATCATCCTCAGCTAATAATATTTTTCTTTTCGTGCTCATTGTTTTTCATTGTTACAACAAATGTTGTGCCTTTTCCAAAATGACTTTTGACAGCAATGTCCCAATTATATCCATCACAAATTCGTTTCACATAATTTAAACCAAGCCCAAATCCCTTTGCATTATGGATGTCTCCCGTGGGAACCCGATACAATTTATCAAATATTTTATTTATATGCTCTTTTTTAATTCCAATTCCCTTGTCTGAAACTGATAAAACGACACTATCTGTATTTTGTTTTATTTCAATGCGAACTGACGGGACGTCATTACTGTATTTAACTGAATTTTCAACCAGGTTTGAGATTAAGTTTCTAAAATGTAGTTTGTCACAGTGCACAATGATTGTTTTTTGTTCTGCTATAAGCTCAATTTCACACTGCTCTTTACCTATTCGGAAAAGGGTATTATCTACGACCTGTTGAGATACCCCCATTATATCTACAGGATCTTTACCCCATTGAATATTTTGTTTTTCAAGAAGAGAACTTTGTAAGATGCTTTCCACGAGTATTTCTAATCTTTGGTTTTCCTGTCTAATCATTTGAATGAAAGGCAATATATTCTTTTTGTCCTGCGGGGGAATGAGGTCGTCATCCTCTATGGCTTCACACGCAAGAGCAATTGTAGCAATTGGTGTATTGAATTCATGGGTCATATTAGAAATAAACCCGCCTTTTAGTTCGGAGAGCCTTTTTTGTTCAACAATGGTTTTAAACATAAAGAAAAAAGCAACTAATACTAAAACAACCACGATTATTGAGCCTACAATTGGCAGGGTCATTTCCTTAAGAATAAAGGCGTTTTTTTCAGGGAAATAGATTTGTAAATATACCGGATTACTAAAGGTGTTGTTGGGAAACAGGTTAACTTTCACCTGTGAATTAAAGGGGATATCTTTATTATAGTTTTTGGATACAACCGGAAAGACAACGGCTTCCTGGTTGTCAGTATAGATACAAAAGCTGTAATTTTTAGGAAGGTGTTCGTTTCTAATTTCAAATGAAATTATTGAATCAAGAAACACGGGGTCTATTTTCTTTTGTGGGGTATCAAGGACATTGTCTTTAAATGCCTGTACCATCATTTCGTTGATGAATTTGGCTTTTTTGAAGATTTCCTGAATGACCTTCTGATTCAATTCAACAGAAAGCCGGCTGGTATCTGATGAGCCCGAAATCACCTTTGATGCTCCCTTAAACACGTCTCTTATTTCTCGATAATCTTTAGCAAGGACATGCTGTTCAGCACTTAAGCCCGATATAGAGTCATAGGTACGACCATGAATAACTAAATAGTCCTCCTTTTTACCATTGTTGAATAAAACAGTGTCGCTAATGGTAATATTATCTTGAGTTGAAACCAGGTTTTTAAATTCTGACTTCAAAATGTCTTTATACTGTACGCTGAAGTCGTGATTTACGATTTTCATATATCGCCGATAATCTTCCGCTTTTTCATGACGGAATGATATCTTATCCTGAAATGTGATTATATCTTCACGAAGCTCTTTCTCCTTGCGATTGTAAGTGCTCGCTAATTGATACCATTGGACGGCAACAAGGCTTATAATAGACAGGGCAAGTAGAACAACGACAAAGCTAATTCGTGTATTTTTCATCTCAATAGACGAAGCTAAATAAAATCAACTCATTCAAACAGAAAAGTTAACCATTTTTAACACGGACAGCAGATTTACTTTTGGTTTATATAGCTCATTTCACTTTTTGCTTTTCTCAATTCGTTAATTTTGTTTGAATAAAAACGTGTTATGATTGAAATCCAGAGGATTAAAGAGAATAAAGAAGAAGTATTACTTGGGTTAAAGAAACGCCACATTAATTTCGAAAAAGAGATTGATCGCATTCTGAATTTGGATAATGAGTGGAGGGAGGCAAAGACAAATTTACAGTCTCTTGAAACGGAGCTGAATTCGCTGTCAAAACAAATTGGTAAGCTCTTTAGTACTGGAGAGAGAGAGCAGGCTGAGGAATTAAAAACAAAGAGCACGAATTTAAAAAAAGAGGAAGCCGAGTTGAAGTCAAAAGTGGATTCTCTGGAAGAAGAGCTCACGAAATGCCTGTACACGTTACCTAATGTGCCATCAAAAGAGGTTGTTGCAGGAAAGGACTCCAGTAACAATGAAGTTGTTTTCGAATTTGGGAAAAGTGCATCACAAAAAGAAGTTCCCCTTCCTCATTGGGAGCTCGCCAAAAAATATGGGATAATTAATTTTGAATTAGGGGTAAAGGTTGCCGGAGCAGGCTTTCCGTTTTATATCGGTAAAGGGGCTAAGCTACAGAGGGCCCTGATTTCATTTTTTTTGGATGAAGCCATACAGGCGGGCTATGAAGAGTATTATGCCCCCCTACTGGTTAACGAAGATAGTGGAGCGGGAACCGGGCAGCTACCGGATAAAGAAGGAATGATGTATCATGTGGGAGAAGATGACCTATATCTAATTCCAACAGCAGAAGTGCCTCTGACAAATACCTATAGAAATGTGCTCCTTCCCGATAATAAATTTTCAATCAAGATCACAGGACACACTCCCTGTTTTCGAAGGGAGGCGGGGTCTTATGGAAAAGATGTCCGGGGGTTAAACCGGCTTCATCAATTTGACAAAGTAGAAATAGTACGGATTGAAACACCGGAAAACGCCGCCGCTGCTCTCGAGGAAATGATAACTCATGTGAAGGGTCTTCTCGAAAAATTAGGTCTGCAATACAGGGTCTTAAGACTTTGCGGTGGAGACACGGGGTTTACTGCCGCCATTACGTATGATTTTGAGGTATATTCTCCTTCTCAGGAAAAATGGCTTGAAGTCAGCTCTGTTTCCCGATTTGATACTTTTCAGTCGAACAGGCTTAAGCTCAGATATAAGGATGAAGGCAATAAATCAAGGCTTTGTCATACACTCAACGGTTCGGCTTTAGCATTGCCAAGAGTTGTTGCTGCATTGCTGGAAAACAATCAAACAGAAAAGGGTATTTTGATTCCAAAAGTTCTTATCCCATATATGGGATTTGAAATAATTGATTAAATAGTATACGTTTTGATATTTCAATTGAACAATAGAATTTGTGTAGTAGTGGCATTAATCTTCATGTGCTCCTCCTGTTCTGATATTGAAAGGGATACACAGAAAGAGCAGGTTAATGCACTGAATACAGAGATTGACCAGATAGACAGGGAATTCAAAGAAATACAAATCGACACCATATCAGCGCTTGAATCTTCAACATATCAGGTAGAAAGCCGAATTAAAAAAAATTACCATTCAGATACGGTGGACATTGTATTAGGGAAAAAAATGGATGATTACAAAAGAATGCGCAGAATGCTGGGGCAGCTCGGAAAATCAGGAGCCCAGCTAAAACTGAGCATTAATGAAGAGAAAGAGCAGCTGGTTAAATTGCTGTCGGATATTGAACAGGGATTTGGAAAAAGGGAATTATACAATGACTACATACAGTTTGAAAAACATAAAGTGAAGCAGATTGGCATACTATTAGAGGATTATAAAAGAGGAAGGCATGAAGTTTTAGTCATATACGATAAGCTGCATGACGAACTAATGAATTATTCAATGTCATTGAACAATTAAAACTGAACCATGAAAAAGGTCCTTAGTATTGTTTTTTTCTTTTTCACCATTATGGCCTGGGGACAGACCGATAATGATATTCAATTGGCACAGCACTATTACAGCCAGGGAGACTTTGACAAAGCCCTTGAGTACTACGAAAAAATTTATTATCAATCTCCGACAACGGTGTATTTCAAAAAATATTATCAATGCCTTATTGAAACCGAAGCATTTAAAAAAGCGGAAAAAATTGTAAAAAAAGAGATTGCTAAATCGCCAAAAAACATTGACCTAAAAATACAGCTGGCATTGTTTTATGAAGAAAGGGGACAAGAGACAAAAGCCAAAAAAATATATCAGGAACTGATTGATCATCATACGACATCCCCCTCTGAATGTATAGCTCTTTTTAATTCATTCCTTTATTTGTCCAATTTGGAATACGCGGAGATGGCCCTGGTTCATTCACAAAAGAAATTCAAGAGCTATCCATTTAATTTTCAGAGTGCAGACTTATTTGCCCAGAAAAATGACAAAGCACAAATGATCGAATCATATCTATTGTTATTGGACAAACACGATTACTATGATCAGGCGGTACAAAAGGCCCTCCAGAAAAGATTGGATATTGAAAACGAAGCCTCATCAGAATTTATACTGCTTAAGACCGCATTATTTGAACGAGCCAAAAATGAAAACACGGCAACAGTTTTCTCTGAAATGTTAATCTGGCTTTATACCCAAATCAACAATTTTTCAGGCGTGTTTAATCAGGTTGTTGCGGTTGATATTCGAACAAAGTCAAACGGGTATCGTTTATTTGATTTTGCGCTTATTTGCAGAGAAAATAAAGACTATGAAACCGCAATTAGGGCATTTCAGGAAGCAAAAGAAATGACAAATTCACAAGAGCTAAAAATACTCTCACAAAAAGGAATATTAAATGTGGGCTATATAAAAATTGTGGAATTGAATTCTTATAATCAGGAACAGCTAAGGCGTGTAATTGACAATTATGAAGAGGTCATTAATAACATCCATGTTGTAAGCTCCAGAACGCTATCCATTATCCTGGAGTATGCCGAAATTTTAGCTTTTCATTCTGGAGAAAAAAAGAAGGCTCTGGATGTATTGGACAAAACCTATAATTCCTCTTCATTAACAGATATGATGAAGGCAGAAATTAAAATGCTAATGGCAGACATAGAGGTTTTAAATGGAAACATCTGGGATGCCTCGTTGATGTATATGCAAATCAGCGAATCCTTTAATTATGAAACAATCGGCAACTGGGCAAAGTTTAAAAATGCAAGGATTTTCTATTATGAAGGAGAGTTTGAGTTTGCTCAGTCGCAGCTGGACATATTAAAACAATCGACATCCAAACTTTTAGCCAATGATGCCATTCAGCTGTCCGTGACCATTACGGATAATTATGGTTTAGATTCAAATTATATCGCAATGGCATGGTTTTCCAAAGCGGACCTATTGATTGAGCAATATCAGTTTTCCAAGGCGTTTTCTCTATTTGACAGCATAAAAATTAATTATCCATTTCATTCTTTGGCAGATGAGATTCTATTTAAACGGGCCAAGGCAATGGAACTTCAGGGGAACTGGGAAAAAGCCATGGCTTATTATTCAGATATTATTAAATTCCACGAGAGAGACATTTTAGCGGATGACGCCTTGTTTAATACAGCTGAAATTCTGGAAACCAAGCTGAACAGAGAAGAAGAGGCCTTGGACAAATACAAAGAATTACTTACAGGATATCCAGGAAGCTTATTTGCTCATGAGTCCAGAAAAAGAATTCGAAAGCTGAGAGGAGAGGACATGAATGATGAACAGGATTTCTAGTCCTTATTTTTGAGACTCTTTGGTAAAGGCAGGGATTCCGGTAATATCCATTCCCGTAATAAGCAAATGAATATCATGTGTACCCTCGTAGGTAAGTACCGATTCCAAATTTGCCATATGCCTCATCATAGAATATTCGCTGGTAATACCCATTCCTCCATGAATCTGTCGAGCCTCTCTCGCAATATTTAAGGCAATCTCTACATTGTTTCTTTTTGCCATGGAGATTTGTGCCGTAGTCGCCTTTCCTTCATTTCTAAGCTCTCCAAGCCTGAATGTAAGAAGCTGAGCCTTGGTAATTTCGGTGATCATTTCGGCGAGCTTTTTTTGGATTAGCTGAAAGCTTCCTATAGGAACATCGAACTGGGTCCTTTCTAAGGAATAACGCAATGCCTGATCGTAACAATCCATAGCTGCACCAAGAGCCCCCCAGGCAATTCCGAACCTCGCTGAGTCTAAACAACTTAAAGGCGCCCCTAAACCTGAACGGCCCGGAAGGATATTCGATTTTGGAACACGTACATTATCAAAGATTAATTCGCCGGTTGAAGATGCTCTTAGGGATAATTTCCCATGCATTTCTGGAGTGGTGAAGCCTTCCATTCCTCTTTCTACAATGAGTCCGTGAATTCTTCCCTCCTCATCTTTTGCCCAGACCACAGCAATATGCGCGAATGGAGCATTAGAAATCCACATTTTTGCGCCATTTAAAATGACCACATCTCCATCTTCTTTAAAATTTGAAATCATACCTCCTGGATTCGACCCATAATCCGGCTCTGTTAATCCAAAGCAGCCAACCATTTCTCCTGTAGCAAGCTTTGGAAGGTATTTTTGTCTTTGCTCTTCACTACCATATTTCCAAATCGGGTACATGACCAGCGAAGATTGAACTGAAGCCGTAGACCTTAAGCCTGAATCACAGCGTTCAAGTTCCTGCATAATCAAACCATATGAAATTTGGTCAAGCCCCGGGCCTCCATATTCTTCAGGTATGTATGGGCCAAAAGCACCAATTTCTCCAAGTCCCGGAATCAGATGCATTGGGAAAACAGCCTTTTCATAAGCCTCGTCAATAATTGGAGAAACCTCTTTTTTTACCCACGCCCTAGCGGAGTCCCTCACTAATTTATGTTCATCTGATAATAATTCATCCATTAAATAATAATCTGGATGGTTATATTGGTCTGTTTTCATCAAATAAGACTTTTAGAAAAGCAAAATTAACAAATATTACAGGGCTCAAGTTTTTATTTTCTAATTAATTTTGAGTCTTACTATGCATCAGTTAATCAATTTATATCACGTTATCGAGCTATATCCCCTGGAAAACGAACTTAAAAACACTTTTCTTTTATTAATTCTTGTGTGTTTGTGTTTTGTTGGTCTTTCTCGATTGATGGTGCCTCATTTATTTCGAATTGTATTTAGAGATTTTTTTTCTAAAAAAATCTATGGAGACTCTTATACTGACTCCGATACGCTCTCTCCCGCTGCCCATGTTTTATTGTTTATTAATTTATTTATTACTACAATTATTTGTTTGGTTTCGGTAATGGAGTATACGGCTTCAATGGAAGAAATGATCTACAATTACTTTACTCTTTTATTCGGTTTTTTCTTCATTCAGCAAGTCGGGTTCAGAATACTGGGCGGTCTTATCAACGAGCCATTATTTACAAAAAACATAAGCATTATAACCCAACAAATATGGAATTTTATTGGCTTGGTTATGTTTGTGTTGGCAACAGTGATTCTATTAAATGAAGATTACAAGCCAGGAATTAAAATTCTCGTATATTTCATGCTTATTTTAATGCCATTAGCAAGAATTGTTAAAGGGATAATATATGCTAAATCAAATAATTACAATTGGTTCTATATAATTTTATATCTTTGCACCCTCGAAATACTCCCTCTGTTGATTTTGGGTAATTATTTCAGAGAATTATTTTAATTAATTAGTAGAAAATTTAATAAAATAGTTTTGGCAATAAAAACAATACTTGTATCACAACCAAAACCGGCAAACGTTCGTTCACCGTATTTTGACCTTGCAGAAAAACACAATCTAACTATAGATTTTCGCCCATTTATTAAAGTAGAAGGGGTGAGTCCAAAAGAATTCCGAAATCAAAGAGTAGATTTAAGTGAATTTACAGGAGTACTATTGACATCAAAGGTGGCAGCGGATCATTTTTTTCGTATAGCTGAAGCCACCCGTTATGAGGTTCCAGACACGATGAAATATTTCTGTATTTCTGAAGCGGTAGCACTTTATTTACAGAAATTTGTTGCCTATAGAAAACGAAAAATATTCTTTGGAAAACAAACTATCCATGATCTTGTTGAGGTTTTGAAAAAGCATAAATCCGAAAAATTACTATTGCCGTGTACGGATATATTAAGGGATGTAATACCGAATACACTTGATCGCAATGACGTTCAATATAAGAAATCGGTTTTATATAAAACTGTAGCTGCAGACCTTTCGGACTTGGAAAATGTCTTTTATGACATCTTGGTTTTTTTCAGTCCAGGAGGAATAGAGTCATTACTAAAGAATTTTCCTGATTTCAAACAGAATAACACATTAATAGCTGCTTTTGGAGCGACGACAGCAACTGCCGCAATCAAAAATGGATTAAAGCCAAACATCCATGCCCCCCATCCTAAGGCACCTTCTATGGTTGGTGCAATAGAGCTTTATATCAAAGACGCTCAGAAAAAGGTTAAAAGCTAAGCTCTTTCAACAAAACCTTAATCCCTTCACCTGCCGGGAGGTTAATTGACTGGAATCCGTTTTGAATGTTCATTTTCTCAGCATTAGGATCAATAATCCATTTTTTACACTGTATGGAACAATACTGTATTAAGCTGGCGGCTGGATAAACCTCTAGGGATGAACCGATGACTACAAAATGTGTGGCGCTATTGGTAATTTCAATAGCCTTTTCGAGCATGGGCACAGATTCGCCAAACCAGACCACATGTGGTCTCAAACGAAACCCTTCAGGGCAAAGATCATTTTCTGTTAGATCAGAACCCTCAATCCTGTAATATGCTTTTTCGGGATTTGGCCCGGAAGATTTTGAGTATCGAATATTCCCATGTAAATGAAGAACGTCAATAGAACCGGCTCTTTCGTGCAAATCATCAATGTTCTGTGTAATGACGGATACATCATGTGTATCTTGTAGGCGAGCAATTTCAAGATGTGCCTGATTGGGTTTTGCATTAATAATTTGTTTTCTTCTTTGATTATAAAACTCAGTTACTAGATCCGGATCAGCTTGCCAGGCATCAGGTGTAGCCACTTCTTTTATATCATGTTTTTCCCATAATCCATTGGAATCACGAAAGGTGTTTATGCCGCTTTCAGCACTCATTCCTGCTCCCGAAAAAACTACAATTTTACCTCTCATTCATTTAGCCTATTAAGGATTTCGTAAAGTCATATTAATGTT
>Ga0206679_10001095_pt1 | contig 22582 bp, 30 predicted proteins | sample M110012015metaG_FD_155464 | JGI IMG/M metagenome (GOLD analysis project Ga0206679, IMG submission 155464) | Ammonia-oxidizing marine archaeal communities from Monterey Bay, California, United States - M1 100m 12015 | ecosystem: Environmental > Aquatic > Marine > Intertidal zone | place: USA... | reverse complement strand
GAAACTTTCAGATGAAGTATTCAATACAGTATCAGAAACTTTTTTTAATATGTTATATATGTTTCGAAAACCTGGAATTTTATTAAGGACCTTTTCCCATAGGGCTACTAACTTTCGGCCTAATATATTAGTAACCAATAATCCTGTGATAAGTAAGATTAACAATACCAAGATAATTCCAGATCCTGGAATAGTAGTATCTAAATTAAATATAGCTTCTGGTAGGTATTTTTGTGGAACGAGACTATTAATAAGCTCTAAGAAGAACTTAATAACGATGACACTTAAAATTAGAGGTATCCAGAAAAGAAGACCTGAAATAAAATAATTTCTTAATCGATTCAAATTTTTTAACATACTTGTTTCATATTTACTTATGTTTTTCCAAATATATAAATAAGGAGTTAACATGAAGTTTTTAATATCAGGTATTTAGTAAAATGTTACTTTCTTAATGGGTAAGTAATTGATAAGCAGTAAAATCAATACTTACCAAGGCATGTCAATAATGTCGGGTGAATGACAATTTATTACACTTATAAACTAAAAATATTTAATTAACATTGTTATGTATTTTAAACATTTATAATGAAACAGCCAGAATTAGGTAAAACAATTATTGAATTAAGAAAACAAAAAGGATTGACTCAGGAAGAGTTGGTTGAAAAATGCAATATTACTGTTAGAACAATTCAAAGAATAGAGGCAGGTGAAACTACACCAAGAAGCTACACAATAAAAACGTTACTAAATGCGATGGGTTTTGAATATGAAAAAGTATTTGGAAAGGAATATAAAGCAGGGAAGTTTGATAAAATACTTAGAATATTTCCAAGTAATTTGAAGCAAGTCTTAATAACTTCATTTATAGCTGGAATAGTTTATTTTATTTTAGGTTTTGCAGAGACAGCATATTACGCAATATCTTTTTCTGATTTATCTTCTGAGACCAATTGGTCTAATTTACCAATGAATACCTACGAAAGTTATTTAAGCAATACGACTTTCACTCTCATAAAAATAATATCAGTTATATCATTTAGTTTTTTTATGCGAGGATTTGTCTTAGTGGGAAGTTATTATAAAAATTACTTAGTCGAGATAATGGCTTTTTTGATGATAGTTATGAATATAATTTTTGAAACTTCAGAAATAGTATCTATCAATTTTGATGATAGTTTATTCTCTTTTGTTTTAATATCTAAAGCTTTTACAATAGGAATTATTATGATTGTTTTCGGAGTTGGAATTTTAAGGCTAAAAACATTAGGGAACTTGTCTAAGGTAACAGGTATTTTAGAGATTATAACAGGAATTTGTTTTGCAACTGTTTTTCTATCTGTAATTGGTATAATTACTTTACTGCCTTTAGAATTGTTAGAACTGTTATTACTTTATAAGGTAAGTTCAAAAATTAAATCTAATTAAAGGGCTTAATGCTTCTCTATTCATTTTAAATCTTAGTCACATCCTTGTCCATACCATACGTCTTTAACCTTGTAGTCTTCCCCATACTTAACTATTTTTATTTTGTAATCTTCACCATACTCAACAACTTTCCATTTTCCAACCTTATCTTCACCATATCTCACGTATTTTATCTTCAAATCTTCACCATATTTTACAAATTTAACTTTGTAATCTTCACCATATTCAACAAATTTGATTTTACCATATAAATGACATCCTCCACTGTTTTCTGGTTGTGAAAGACTAAAAATTAATAAAAAAGAAAAAAAAATACTTCTCATTACCATTAAGTTAAGAAATTTATAAATCTTACCTATAGGATGGTGTAGGAAAACAAAATATCCCTATAAGTATATAACACTATTTTTTTAACCTAACTACTCCATATATCCTGGAACAATACCCTCTTTGTTAATATACGTTCCAACTGAACCAACTAAAGCGTTTTTTGATAATAATCCCATAAATTTTCTTATTTGATAAGCAGAATTTATGCCAGTGCAATGAGCTCCAACAAAATATTTAACCCCAGCTTCTTTCATCTTATTTGCAGTCCATTTAAGCTTTTCATTATCAAGTTTTAGTAGATGAAAACCTCCAAGAATTTTATAAATCGGTCTGTCAGGCATTATTGTTTTTACATGTTCCAAAGTGTTTGCAAGACCTGCGTGACCACAACCACTTATAAGAACTATTCCATTTTCAGTATCAAAAAATAATGATTGGTCTTCAGGAATAATATCTTCAGTTTTTTTACCATTATAATCTATCATTTTTCCCAATTCACTCCAGTTTTTTTCATCATATTTTCTTGGAACTTTTCCTGTTGTCCATATACCTGGAATGATTTGAGTAGGCTTTGTGTGAGATATAAAATTTACACCAAGGTTTTGAATCTTACTTTTATTATTTAAAATATAGTGGTCAGAACCTCTTGAATTAGGTCTTGAATAAAATATTCCCTCTCCTACGTGAGCATTAGAAAAAGAATTAGGGTATTCTTCCCTTAAAGTGATTAATCCTCCTGTATGATCTTTATGGTTATGGCTTAAAAAAACATCTTTTATATTGTTTAAATCTATATTTAGTTCCTTTGCATTTTGTAAAACAGTATTTTCTCTGGAGCCGGTATCAAATAAAATTCTTTGACCATCAGCTTCTATAATTGCTGAAAAACCCCATTCACCAATATGAGTGTCAGAAAGCATTGTGGAGAGAATAGTTACTTTGTAGTCATTAATTTTATTAGTTTGCCCAAAAGAAACAAGTGTAACAAACAGTAAAACAATAAGTAGCTTTTTCATTTATACAATTTAGAAATTTTAATTTGAGGATACAAAATCTATATCACATATACCATTACTTTCTTAATGGATATGTTGGAAGATTAAATCTTATTAATTAAGTTGATAGATATGAAAGAATCTAAAATATCAATAGGAGCAGGAATAGGTTTAATTGCTGGAATTATAATTGGTAGTGGCACTAATAATGTTGGCTTATGGATTGCATTAGGTTTATGTTTTGGTGCAGGTATTGGAACTGTATTAGAAAAAAAGAATAAATAAAAGTTTCTTCTAAACATTTATAAGGAATTATAACTGATAATCAATGATTTTTTTTTTAAAATTAATCCTATTGCTAACAAATCATCGTTATTAAAGCCTGCCTGTAAAGCAACTTTTCTATTATAGGCTCTAATTGCTCCTTGAAGAGTAAATAATCTTACAAGTGTCCATATTCCGAATCCTCCAATAGTAATGTAATAAAGTATTTGAAGTCCTATTTTTCCTAGAGATCCATAAGACCATCCAAGAAAAAGAAAAAGCAGCCAAATCAAAGTTGAATTGGCCTTTCTTTCTTTGTAAATTGAATATTTACCCATTTAAGATAAATTTATTTAAGAATAATAGTAGTTTCTATTATTTTTTCATCAGTGTTTACCTTAACCTTAGTAATAGTTCCATTGTTAATGGCATGATCTATAAAAGCGTTTCCATCAGAAGATTCTTCTAAGTCAACCTTTACATATTTAGTGTTAACTCTTTTAAGAGAACCTGTTAAAGCATCTATTCCCCATCCAATAATAGAGAATCCGTTAATAATGGCAACTAAATTAAAATCTGAATCCATTACAACAACTCTTTCTCTATAATTATCAAGTCGAAAATCTACTCTATCCTCAGCTTCAACTTTTATAGTAGTAGGAGTCTTGCCTTGTTCCATTCCATTAACCATAACTGTTGCTCCTGAAGGATTAGATTCAAAAAGAACTGCTCTACTAGATCCAGTTAAAATAGAAGCACAAGAGGTTAAAAGAAGTAAGAGCGAGGCAGCTATTATTTGTAATTTTCTCATTGTTTCTATTTTTAATTATTATTAATATAATTAAAATTGACAAAAACTCAACTATAATCTAAGTTTTAAAATGAATTTCTGTTAGATTTTTGTGGATATTACTCAATCTAACTATATTGGTATAAATCTAAAATCAATTAAAATGAAAAAATTGCTTTCACTATTAATTATAGCTACAGCTTTTACATCTTGTAACACTTCTGTTGAATCAGAAAAGATTTCAGGAAAGTGGCTGCTAGATGACTCTCGTTTTGAAAAGGGATATATGGCAGGTGATCAAAAAGACTATGATCTAGTAAAAAAATTCATGGATGCATATGAAAATATGGATCCTCAAGGAATGGTAGATTTATCTGCAGAAACTGTTAAATTTCATCCTGGAGACATAGGTGGAGTTTTTGATGTTGATATGACAAATACTGATTTTATTGTTGAAAGACAATCAAATTGGGATTCAATTTCAAGAAACTATATATTCATTATGCCATTAAAAATGGAGGATTCAAAAAACAGAGTTGTAACTACTGCTTTTACAGAGACTCGATATGTTAAGGATGGAACAAGTGAATCTATTAATTTCTATGAAAGGTTATATATAAATGAACAAGATCAAATTATGAGAGTTGTCCAATATAGCAGACCTCCAAACGATTAATAATTTGATGTAAAATAAATTAACTAAAAACCCTCTTTTAATTAAGGGGGTTTTTTTTACATTAGGGTATGAAAAAATTTCTATTAATCACAATTTTATTATTAATTGGTTGTAATACGACATCAAATGTATCAGAGGAGGAAGTAATGGACTTATTTAATGAGTTCTTTGTTGCTCTTGATAATGATCCAGAAAGTTTAAAAGATTATGTAACGGATGACTATTTTATTTTTGAGGTAAGCAGAAAGTGGTCTACAGAAGAGTTTATAGAATTTGTAAAAAGTTTTGGCAAGTTTGAGTCTAAAAGAGAGTTTAGAAACATAGTGATTGACACTGATGTAAATTCAGCTCATATTAGTCTAGAGCATGATGGTGAGTTTATCCTTGAAAACCCTACTCCAGATGGACAGGTTAAACTAAACTATAAATGGTTAGAGAGTGCATATATAGTTAGAGATAACGGTGAGCTGAAATTTAAATTTTATTTTTCTGAACAAATTAATGACTAATCATAGATTAATCATTAATCGATATTTAAAAAATATGAAAACATCAAAAACTACAATTACTTTATTCGTTTCGCTAATCATGATTCTTGTGTCAAGCAACTCTTTTGGACAAGGTAATCAGATAAGACAAAGTCAAAACTCAAGTGTTACTCAATATGTTGGAGTGGATACCCAAATAACCATCAACTATAGTCGTCCTGCAGTGAAAGGTAGAGTAGTCTGGGGTAATATGGTCCCTTATGGATTAGCTCCAGCCGATAAATATTCTAATGGTAAATCATTTCCATGGAGAGCAGGTGCAAATGAAAATACAACGATAGAAATAAATAATGAGGTTAAAATAGAAGGAAATACGCTTGCACCAGGCAAATACAGCATTCATATGATTCCTTCAGAAACAGATTGGATTATTATATTTAATAATAATAATAACCAATGGGGTAGCTTCAGTTATGATGAATCGGCAGATGCACTAAGAGTTACAGTTACACCTATTGAGGGACATTTTGAAGAATTTCTTTCCTACAACTTTGGAAATATTACTGATAATTCTGTAGTAGCATACCTTCATTGGGAAAAACTCAAAATTCCATTTCAAATAAACCTTTAAGTATTGGTAAATAAGACAACTAAAGAAATAGTACTATGAAAAGATTCTCATCTATTTTTATCCTACTTCTATCATTTACTTTTACTTTTTCTCAAACTACAGAGTTAACAAAATCTAAAGCAGATCAGTATAATGATTTCATTTCTAAAATGAAATCAAATGGAATATCAACTGGTAATATTCTGATTTATGAAAATCGAGAGATAGTTTTTCAAAACTCAAACGGTATAAGATCTATTAACCCAATAGATTCATTAGATTTAAACTCTCAGTTTCGTTTAGCATCTGTAAGTAAACAATTTACAAGTGTTGCTATAATGAAACTTAAACAACTTGGTAAACTTGATTATGATCAAAAAGTAAAAACAATTTTGACTGATTTCCCTCATGAAAACATTACAATTAAGCACTTACTTCATCACACATCTGGGATTGACGATTATATAAAAATTGTAAAAAAATATTTTAAGAAAAAAAAATCAAATAAACGTTACATAATTGGTAATGATGAGATCTTAGATATTTTTTATAAATCCAAACCAAAGCTTAATTTTCAACCTGGAAAAAAGTTTGAATATAGTAATACAGGATATGTAGTATTAGCTTCAATAGTAGAAAAAATTTCAAAACAACACTTTCGAGACTTTTTAAAAGAGAATATTTTTGATCCTTTAAATATGAATAATACTATAGTCTACAATTACCAAGAAGGTGTTGATCCAAATATGCCTAATCGTGTATTTGGATATTCAAAAACAGAAGATGAGAAAGGTTATGAACTTAATGACTATCATATTGTTAACGATGTAACAGGAGATGGAGGGGTATTCTCCACAATAATTGACTTATACAAATGGAATATGGCATTAATAAATTATAAAGTTCTGCCAAAAGAATTTTTAGATGAAGCATGGTCACCTGGAATACTTAATAATGGTAAAATAGCAGGATTTGATGGAAGACCAGAGTACTCAAGATATGGGTATGGCTGGTTTATAGGTGATAATAAAAACCCAAGAAGTGTTTTTCACTCTGGCGGATGGGTTGGATTTGCAACCTATTTATATAATGAGATTGAAACAAAAAGTGGATTTATCATTCTTACTAATGATAGCTCTCGTGTTATAGTCGACAATATAAATACCATTAATAGCATTAGATCAGGCAAACCCTATAGCCTCTCAACTAATGATTGATACTTTATATATTGCTAGGTAATCAATTATCCTTGATGCCCAGGTTTAGTAATGCCTCCAGGATCAATTTTATTTAAATCAACACCTGTTTTTTTCAAGAAGTCTTTTTTAAAGTTCTCATTTCTTTTCTTTCTTTCTATCAAAGATTTAATAAACTTTCTAATCATATTTCTAATTTAAGAAATTTATTAACTACCTAATTTACCAGCTACATAGCCCCCACTCCAAGCCGCCTGAAAATTATAACCTCCCGTTATTGCGTCGACATCAATTACCTCACCTACAAAATAAAGATTCTTTGCTTTTTTACTTTGCATTGTTTTGAGATCAATTTCATTTAAGTCAATTCCTCCACAGGTTACAAATTCTTCTTTAAAGGTTGTTTTACCAGAAACTTGGTAGTTGTCTTGAGTTAGTATGGTCACTAATTCCCTAAATTTCTTTTTACCAATCTCATTCCACTTTTTTTCAGCAGGAATTTCAATTTTTGATAGCAAAAAATTCCAAAGTCGGTTTGGGAGCATAAATGCTTTCTGATTGCCTATTGCCTTTTGAGTATTCAATTGACTAAATTCATGGAGGTGATTAAAAAGTAACTCCGTATTAGTTTCATCAACCCAATTAACCTGGATTTCAAATTCGTATTCACGATCACTTAATTCTCTTGCACCAAATGCAGATGCTTTTAGAATTGCAGGTCCACTCATACCCCAATGGGTTATAAGCAAGGGTCCTTGTGTGTTAATTTTACTGTTTTTAATCTTCACACGAGCATTTTCAACAACCAGTCCCATAAGTGTTTTAATAGGTTCGTTTGGCATGTTAAAAGTGAATAGCGAAGGGACTGGGGGTATAATGTTATGACCTAAGTTTTCCAACCAATCAAACCCCTTAATTTTAGGACTTCCACCAGTTGCAATAATAACGATATCAAATTTTTGATATGGTTGGTCTTTAAAATTTAGTTTCCACCCTATTAGCTCTTGCTCAATATTTTCTAGGCTTTGACCCAGTTTTAAAGTCACATTTAGGCGATTCATCTCATTTACCAAACAATCAATTATGCTCTGGGAGTCATTAGACACGGGAAACATTCGCCCATCTTTTTCTGTTTTTAATGGAACACCTCGACTTTCAAACCAAGCAATGGTATCGGTTATACTAAATTGATAAAAGAGGGACTTTAGTTTTTTACCACCACGAGGATATGCCTCACAAAGTGTTGGTATGTCAGAACAGTCATGAGTAACATTACAACGTCCTCCTCCAGACACTTTTACCTTAGAGAGGATTTTAGATGTTTTTTCAAAAAGGATTACTTCGTGGTTGGGATGGTTTTCTTTTACTGATATTGCAGCAAAAAAACCAGCTGCTCCTCCTCCAATTACAGCAACCTTTTTAGATTCCACGTTCTAAACTATTTAATTTTAACTACCTCTTCTTTGTTTTAATATCTCTCTTCTTGTTTTTGAAGGTGTGAAACTAAAAATTTTTGCTAACTGGTCTAAAAGACTTTTTGAAGTCTTTGAAGGTCTGTGTGAATTTGGTTTTAGTTTCATATCTAAAGTTTAAATTTCCCTTAATTAAATGTAGGTTTAACGATTCAATTCTTTTTATTCTTTCTTTTTAGTCGATCTTCTTTTTTAATTCTCCTTAACTCTGCATTTTTTTTCCTTTTATTGACCCTATGTTCAAGCTCTTCCATTTTTCTTTCATTTCTAAGCTGCTTCTTTTTTTTCTTTCTTGCAGCAGCCATTTCAGCATAAGATGACCATCCAAGCTTTCTTGCAGTTTCTTCTCTAATCCTATCTTTTAATTTAGTAAATTCAAATTCATCAAGATCCCTCTGAATATTATTTCTATACTCTTTGGTTAACTTGCTCAAATCATCTATGTTAGCCTTCTTATCTCCAGTATATCCATAACCTATTTGACTAAATGTAAATTGAATAGTTAAAAAAGTAATTAAAAAAACTAATAGAGCTTTTTTCATATCTCTAATGTATTAAAAAACCCTCTTAACTAAAAGAATCAGTTCCCTTTAAAGAGCTTTAATTGAGAAATATCAACCTCATTTGACTCTTGTCTTGTTATAGAATGAGTAGCAATATCAGCTTTTAACTTATCTATTTCTCTACGTTTCTGCATTAAATGACCACCATTTTGCCTAAACTTATATTCTTGGACCTCTGGAATATTGTCCCAATCAAACATTTTATTAAGCCAAGTCTTTGTATACATCTCCTCATATGCTTTTACAATTAAATATCTAACCATCTGATTGTAGTTTGAATGCTTCAAGTCATTTTGTAGCATTTTACCATTCTGTATTTTAGGAGAATTTATTACTGCTAATAATTCGTCACTAACTCTAATATTTTTAATTTTGTTATAATTAGTCTTCTTCACTCTATAAATATAATTGTTTATAAATTAATTAGTTATGTATATCATTAGTATTTTTTATGTATATACATATTGTTCATGAGTTCAAAATTTTAAGTTTAAAGCTTTTGATTATGAAAAAAGACTAAATTAGAGACATGAATAATCCACTCCTAATCTTACTTTTTATCACTTCTATATCTATTAATTTACAAGCTCAAAAACTCAATAGAACAGAACGGAAAATTGTAGAAAAAGTTAAAAATTTTGATAACGCCAGTCTGTTGTTTCTAGAAAAAGTAGTCAATATCAATAGTGGAACTTTAAATCAAAATGGCGTTAAAGAAGTAGGAGATTTATTTGATACAGCCTTTCAAGAGATTGGTTTTCAAACGGAATGGATAAATATGCCAGCAGAAATGAATCGTGCTGGACACTTATTTGCTTCTATTAATGGTGATAAAGGAAAAAAATTATTACTTATTGGACATTTAGATACTGTTTTTGAGGAAAACAGTCCCTTCCAAACTTTTGAACGTATAAATGACAGTATCGCTTATGGACCTGGAGCTAACGATATGAAAGGTGGTGATGTAGTTGTTTTATATGCATTAAAAGCGTTAGCAGATCTAAACTTACTAAAAAGAGCAAGTATTACCGTTGCCTTTACTGGAGATGAAGAAAGTACAGGAAAGCCTTTGTCAATTTCACGTAGAGCATTGATTGAGGCAGGAAAAAAAGCTGATATTGCTTTGGGTTTTGAAAATGCTACAGGTTTTGATAACGCTACCATAGCTAGACGAGGAGCTTCAGGATGGAGTGTAGAAGTTAAAGGGATACGTGCTCACTCTTCAGGAGTATTTAATGAGCGTATAGGTGCTGGAGCAATTTTTGAGATGAGTCGTATTCTCAACGAATTTTATACGGAAGTACGAGGGGAAGAATACCTAACCTTTAATCCTGGGACACTTTTAGGGGGTACTTTTATAGATTATGATAAACAAACCAGTAGTGGAGAAGTTTTTGGTAAAACCAATGTAGTTGCTCAAACAGCAATAGTTAATGGTGGTCTTCGATTCATATCTGAAGAACAAAAGGAAAATGCGCGTGCTAAAATGCGAACTATTGTAAGTCAAAACTTACCCCAAACCTCCGCTAGTATTAATTTTATAGACAGCTATCCTGCAATGGGACCTACTGAGGGCAACCAAGCTGTATTAGAAATTTTAAGTGAAGTAAGTCAAGATTTAGGTTTTGGTCCTGTAACAGGTTATGACCCTAGCAAAAGAGGTGCTGCTGACATTTCATTTGTTGCTGATTATGTAGATGGGCTGGATGGCCTAGGAACAATGGGGAATTATGCACATACTCCACAAGAAACGGTTAATCTAAAAACCATGAATGCTTTGATTCAAAGGGCTGCAATATTAATCTACCGATTGACACGTTAATTTAGTTATGATCAATAAAATGAGAATAGCAGTATATTTTTTTCTTTTTTTTAATTTTTCTTTTTCACAATCAGTTTCATTATTTAATGGAATTGACTTATCTGGATGGACAATCCACGGTACAGAGAAATGGTATGTGGAAAATGGGGATTTAGTTTGTGAAAATGGACCAGACAATGAGTATGGTTATTTATCTACTGATAAATATTATAATGATTTTATACTGACTCTTGAGTATAAACAAGAATCTAATGGAAACAGTGGTGTTTTTTTTAGATCAACTCTTGAAGGAATAATAATAAATGGTTGGCAAGTAGAAATTTCTCCTCCCGGACATGATACTGGTGGGATATATGAGTCTTATGGAAGGGGATGGCTTATAAAACCAGATCCAATAAAAGATAAAAGTTTAAAATATGGTGATTGGAATTCAATGAAAATTATGGTTAAAGGAGATAATGTAAAGACTTGGTTAAATGGCGTTGAAATGATTCACATCAAAGATCAAAAGATAGGAGAGGGAAAAGGGTCTATTGCACTTCAAATTCATGCTGGTGATGATGTGAAAGTACGTTGGAGAAATATCAAATTAGAAAGACTATAAAAAAAGAGATTATTTTATATCCTCAATTAATTGTTTCATTTTTAAATGTAATGACTCTACAGCATTAGCATAACGCGAATCCCACTCCTGTAGTCTATTAGAAGATTTCAATGCAATTTCATATTCTAATCCTGGGAGAATCCAAGCAGCATATCCACTAAAGGGATCTGAAGAAGCATATAACGATTTAAACCATGAGCCAAAGTACATGCCTTGGTCTGATATAAAACTTTTTTCTAAAGCAATTAATTGTTGATTTAAATTATGAAGTTCTTTTTTAGAAAACTTTCCACTCTCTAGATATAATTTTATATTAGATGTTAGCTCATCAGATGTTTTTTCTAAAGATTCAATTGCATCTGCAGTCATTTTAAACCCCTCAAACTTTTGGTCATATTCTTTAATTTTAGTCTCGGCATTACTAAAATGTATTTTCAAATCCACTGCATATCTATTTAGATTATAAGGGATAAGTTCAGCGTTAGCCATACGCAGTGCCATCAATCCTGCCATCTGTTCAACCATAGGACCCATTTTAAACTCAGGATCTACAAACTGCTTATAAAACCTAAAGCTATCGTAATTGGAATGATATAGATTTGGACCTCCTGCTCCACCACTCAATGAAGGAACACCTGCGTGCATATAAAAGGCAATGTGATCTGATCCACCACCTAAACTTCCAATTGATGGTTCAATCTGATTATCTTTTTTCCAAAATTCAAATAGACTTTGATTAGTATAAGGGTATTTTACAACTTTAGATGCTTCCACCATTAATTTCTTTAAAGTTGGTGCTGCTGATGCACCAAAATTTTTACCTGATACTCCTCCATCAAAATTCATGTAAACCACACCTTTAGCATTCAATTCATCTCTCATCTGCTCTACCCATTCTGATGAACCGATTACACCATGCTCCTCAGCATCCCAATGTCCAATTAAAATAGATCTTTTAGGATTATATCCTTTATCGATCAGAGAACCTAAAGTTTCACTCAAACTAAGTAACATTGCAGTTCCACTGTTAGGATCTGTTGCTCCAAACCCCCAAGCATCCAAATGACAACCTAAAATAATCCATTCGTCTGGAGCTTCACTCCCCTTTATCATTCCTATTACATTAGTAGCCCTAACGAAATCAATTTTTTGATCTACCTTCAACCTTACTGTTAAAGAATTACCACCATCAAGTCTATAAGTAAATGGAAGACCTCCCTGCCATGACTGCGGAACTACTTTTCCTTCCATTTTTCCTAGTATTTTTTCAGCTTCACCATAACCAATAGGAGTAACTGGTATGGTGTGTAATTGAGCATCTTTAGGGTCAAGACGTTTGATCTTCTTTTTACCATCTAAAGGTAACGCAGGTTCAAAAGGGGTTAATGGATCCCCTGTAAAATCTGATGTTAGCAAAGAACCTCTTTGTATAGTAGATGAATTGTAATAAGGTCCTTCAGGATACACTAGTCCTTTTGTAAAACCACTGTCTTTTGGATCTGTAAATATTATAAGTCCTGACGCTCCATTTGCTTCTGCAAATTTAGCTTTGAAACCTCTAAAGTTTCCACCATATCTAGCCAAAACAATTTTTCCTTTGACATCAACACCAAGTCTTTTTAATGTTTCAAAATCTTCCTTACGTCCATAATTAGCATAAACAACCTCTGCCGTTACGTCTCCACTTCCTGAAAAAGCATTCCAGCCTTTCCAAAGTAAAGGATCTTCTGAAAATTTATCACCCGGTATAACTCCCTCCTTTTGATTCAATACCTCTAAGGATGGTGTTATAATTTCAATTAGGGAAGTTCCAGGTTCTTTTGGGAGATACAGATCATAGGGATAATTGGTTACAACTAGTCCTGCATTCTGCATTACCTCTCCAATATATCTTTGAACCTCTTCATTAGCTGCACTTCCAACAACATGTGGACGCTCTGTAAGTTTTTTAAGATGCTTTTTGAAGGAAGTTTTATCTATTTGTTTAGCAAATATTTCCTCTATTTCAAGTTGATCCTTCCATGAATCAGCAGAATACCCTTCATATTGTGCAATTGAAAGTTGAAATGTAAAACAAGAAATAATAAAAAGTATAGAGATATTTTTCATATCGCTAATTTAAAATAAACTCGTAAAATAAAACAGTAAATATTACACCTTTAAAAAATGCTATATATGCAGCAAGTAAAGGATTTGTATTAATCCATTTTAATCGCCATTTAAAAAAATTTTTCATATCTCTAATTTAAGAATTAGTTTGTCAATTTAAACTTACATGTTAAAATTATCATCGAGATTTACTTCCCATTTTTTAAATAATGCAATTAGTGAAGCTTTAAATCTTTTATAATTTTTATTGTTAGTTAACGTCCAACCCGTTTCAGCATAAGCAGCAATTCTTGGAAATGTTTGACTGTAGACTTCTTTTTTAGTTGGTGTCCATTCGCCCCACATTTGAGTCCCTAAGCCTAAAATTTGTTCAGCTTCTTCTTTTGTAAACCCTTCAGGTATAGGATTGAAACTGTATGCCTTATTAAGATCAATTTGCTCGTATGTATAATCTAAATAGGTGTAATTATGGTCAGAATTTACTAAATCATGTCCTGCATTAATGGCTATCTTTAAGTTATCAAGGCCACCTTTCCAGAAATGAATAATTGCATTTTTTGATAGTTTTGTAGTAGCGTTACCATCATTATTTTCCCAATTATGCAGATTATTACCCATAATTTCATTCCATCCCATCATACGTTTTCCTAGTACAGAATTAATGTAATCAGAAATATTGTTAGTGAAATGCACTTGAACATCACTGTAATTTTCTAATTGATTTTCTTTCATTAGAGCTTTAATATCTTCATTAGTTTTCCATAGATCATATTTTGCTTCATCTCCTCCAATATGTATTACATCCCCGGAGAATAAGTCTGAAATTTCTTTCAATACATCTTGAATAAATACTATTGTTTTTGGACTTGCAGGATTAAATATAACTTTTCCAACACCAAATCTTTCTGGAACCTTAATAGGTTGTGTTGAAGATCCCAAGAAAGGGTAACTTGCAATTGCAGCTGACGCATGACCTGGCATAGCTATTTCTGGAATAATTGTAATATTTAGATTCTCAGCATGAGCTACAATTTCCTTAATATCATCTTGAGTATAAAAACCTTCATGTGGGACACCATCAAAAACTTCGCTACCCCATTTTTTTCCTTGATAATTAATTTGTGTACTATCTCTTTTAGAACCAATCTGTGTTAAAAGTGGATATTTTTTTATTTCTATTCTCCATCCAGCATCATCTGTCAAATGCCAGTGAAAAACATTCATTTTCAAATGCGCCATTTCATTTAATATATATTTCACAACTTCTTTTCCTTGAAAATATCTACCTTCATCCAGCATGTATGCTCTCCATTTAAATTGTGGCTTATCTATAATTTCAAGTTCTTGTACCACCCCTAATTTAGTTAATTGAAGTAAGGTTTGAATACCATAAAATGTTCCTGCTTTAGTATTCGATAAAATAGATATCTTATTATTTTTTGCTATTAATTGGTAACCTTCGTCACCCAATGTATCGAGATTTGACTTTTCAAATATAACTTTTACCCCTTTGTCATATGGTACATTATTCAGAAGAAGTTGATCTTTCAAATAACTACTGTAAATCCCATTAGATACCTTTAAACCTTTACCTAAGTTTATTGTGTTTTTTTGTAAAAAGATTTGGTTTGGGTATGGTAATAAATGAGTTTCTGGATCAACAGAAATACCATTGGGTTGATTACAACTAATAATCAAAAAAAATAATAGCAATAGTCTTTTCATAAACGATTAATACTGATCTGGAAATACTACTGAATTAGCCATATCTCTCAGAAGTCCTTTATGTTCGTTTAAAGATTTTTGACTATTCGATACAATCTGTAGCATAAACAAATAAGAATCAACATAAGCTAAAATTTGCGTCATATGCATTGTGATTGTAATATCAAGTCTTTCAAGTTCATCATATGCATCAACAATTAGTCCTGGATAGTTATCTAAAACATAGTATTTATAATTAGTTGGATTTGGAAGTTCAGAAACAATTTCTTTAAGAATAAGTGGATCTTTAAGATTTTTCCTCCATTCTTCAGTAGAAAGATCAATAGATTCATCTTTATTAACAAGGAGATTAAATGAAGTAAATATAGTTCTGTCAGAATTCCATTTATCGAATTTTTGTACAATATTAGGTCTGACCCCTTCTTTTTGTTCAAATCCTATTGGCACTTGTATTTGAAAATTCAAACCTTTAGCTTTTGGGTGATTATTTGAATAATAATATTCTCCTACTTGTGCAAAACAAAAAAGTGGGGCAAACAATAGAAGAAATAGTAACAACTTTCTCATACTCAAATTTAAGAATTTTTAATCTATCCCTAATCACCTTTTAGAATCAGTGTTAAATCTCTGCTCCTAATGAAACAAGTATTATTGTAAGAATTATACTTTTAATTATAAATACGCCTAAATAGACTCCAAAGGTTTTTAGAATTTTGTAATTAAAATCTGGATTTTTTTTGAATATTTCTCTTATAAAATATCTTGCTATAAAGAATGTAATGGCAACTCCTAGAATATTGGCAGTTTGACCGTCTAAGTCAGCAAAAATAACCTCAAGAAAGTAGAATAAAATAAATAACGTAACGTTTGTGTATTTTATTGATTTATACTTTGAGTGTTTATTATTAAACTTACCATTAATTAATATTTCCTCTTCTTCCATTTTATTTAAATTTTAATTATTTAATACTGAAAACAACATATGTATCTCCTGATTTAGTTCCAAGCTTTCCTCCGCCTGAAGCAATTGCAATATAGGGTATACCATTAATTTCATAGTAACTCGGGGTTGCAAATCCAGCATATGGTAATTCATTCTCCCAAATTAAATCTCCATTTCGACTATCAAAAGCCCTAATTTTTTTATCTGATGTAGCAGCTATAAAAATTATTCCTGATTTAGTTACTATAGGCCCTCCGTAATTTTCTGATCCAGTCAAAATATTATTTTTTTGTCCAATTTCTGTCTGACCTAAAGGAATTTTCCATTCAATATTTCCGGTATTTAAATTTACAGCATTAAGTGATCCCCAAGGTGGATTAATAGCTGGATAACCATCATTGGTTAAAAATTTGTTATATCCTGTAGAAGTGTAAAACACTTCCTGGTTCATTAATGATAAATCAGTCATATCTCCATCATTTAACTGTAAAATATAATTAATTAAAACTTCCAATTTTTGATTTTCTAAAAATGCATAACCAGGCATAAAGCCTTTTCCATTTTTAATTATTGATTTTAACTCATTAAAATTATATTTATCCCTCATACCGATTATTGATGGGTTTTTTCCAGATCCTTTATAATCAATTCCATGACACATTAAACATTGATTATTATAGATATTTATCGGTTGCGAGCTATTATTTGAAAGTTTTTTCATTGTAAGTATCCAAGGCATCTCATTTGAATTAACGTACAACATATTATTAACAGGATCAAGTGCAGGTCCTCCCCACTCTGCACCCCCATCAAAGCCTGGAAAAATCAATGTTCCATTTTCTGATGGAGGAGAAAAAATATCATTTTTTGAAATAGAAGAAAAAATCTTTTCAATACTATCTTTTTCTTTATTGTTCATAAATGGGTTAATATCTTGAATTGAGATAGATTGTCTTGAAAATGGATCAGGAAAGGTTGGAATTGGCTGTGTTTCTGATAATTTTTCTCCAATTAACAAAGAATTTGTTGGAACAGGTCTTTCTATCACATCATAAATTGGTTTTCCAGTAACTCTGTTTAATAAATACGTATAGCCTGACTTTGAAACCTGAGCTAATGAAGGTATAATTGAATCATTAATCTTATAGTCAAATAAAACAGGAGGTGTTGGTAAATCCCTATCCCAAACATCATGGTGGACTGTTTGAAAATGCCATATTTTTTTTCCATTTTCAGCATCAATAGCAATAATAGAATTAGCAAAAAGATTATCACCAACTCTATCACCACCATAAAAGTCATAACTTACAGAACCTGTTGGAGCATATACAATACCTCTTTTTTCATCTAATGTTAATCCAGCCCATGCATTTGCTCCACCAAGTCTTAAATATGCATCTGGATTGTCATATGTTTCATGTCCATAGTCACCTTCTTCAGGTATTGTCTCAAAAATCCAAATTAGTTCTCCAGTGTTTGCATCAAAAGCTCTTATATTCCCCTTTGCTGCAGGATTTCCTTCACTAACTCTTGAACCTACAATTATTAAATTATTATAAATAACTCCTGGTGATGTCATTGACACATATAAAGAACCTGAATTTTCACCAAGACCTTCATGTAAATCAACGTAACCACTATTACCAAAGTTTAAATCAGGATTTCCAGTTAAAGAATTAATTTTGAATAATTTTGAACCTACTCCGTAAAAAATAAATGAATTTTTAAAATTATTTTCATAATAGGTTATTCCTCTGCAAACATTTATGCTGATATCTTCTTTGTCAAAATATTTTTGATCATTTTGAAAGGGATCAAATATCCAGTTTTCTACTCCTGTTTTTGCATCTAATGAAAAAAGTTTAAGTTTTGGAGATACCCCATAAAATTTTTTACCTATAATTAATGGATTTGTTTGAATTTCAGAATTTTTATCATTATCATAAGTTCTATATTCCCAAGCCTTAACTAATTTTGAAATATTCTTCTTATTTATTTTTTCTGAATCTATATATTGTGTTCTTTGATGAGAACCTCCGTATATGTCCCAATCCTTATTGTAATTACAAGAAAAAATAAATATTGTAAGGGTAAGTAATATTGTTTTCCTCATAAATCTAATTCAAGAATTTTATCAACACGTTATTTGTTACCATTTTTAAACCATAATGTTAGGTGAACTATAGATGATAAAAATGCTATAATTAAAAGTGTAGGAGATGTGAATTCAATTTCATTACTCATTATATTTAAGATTAAAAATATTGGAACAGTGACTGAACAAGCAATCCTTACATCTTTTTTCCAACCAAATGCTCCAGCTCTTTTATACGAAGTTGATGCAGCTAACCAGAAACCTATTAGTATTATAATGAGTAGATGTGAAAGCAATATTCTTAATAAATAAGTCCATCCTTTTATTGGTTCATTATCAAATAAAAAATATTTTTTCATATATTCAATTTACTTAAAATTAATAAATTATTTAAAGTGATTGATTTAATAATTTCTGCAACTATACCCCCACTCCTGATATTATTATTTATTTACAGGAATGATCTATACGAAGCTGAACCTCACAAACTTCTTCTAAAAACATTTTTTATTGGATTTATTATTACAATTCCAATGGTAATAATAGAGTTAATTACAGCAGATATATTTAAAAACATACTAATGTATTCAGTTTTTGGTATTGCACTAGTAGAAGAAGGAATAAAATATCTGACTTTGATTTATTATAATTATCCCAAGAAAGATTTTAATGAACCATATGATGGTATTATTTACTCTGTAGTTCTTACTATGGGTTTCGCATTAGTTGAAAATATTATATATGTAGTAGGTTATGATTCTGGAGGAGATGTAGCTTTATTAAGAATGATTAGCTCTATACCTTTACATGCCACCTGTGGTATTGTAATGGGATATTTTCTAGGGAAATCAAAAATAGAAAATAAAAATAAAAAACAAAACATGTCGTTAGCTATTATTATACCAATAATTATTCATGGATTTTATAATTATTTCATTTTTATTGAAATTTTTGCTTTCTCTTTAATAATAGTGATTTTAGGTGTTGTTTATTCATTAAAGGCTATTAAAATACATCAAAAAAATTCTCCATTTAAGAATTGATTTAAATCATTAGGGAATGATGTATTCTTTAATTTTTTTAAATTAGAGATATGAAAAAACTAAAACTTTATAAATTCATTCCCTTATGGATATTTGGGTTTTTTGTATTGTTTTCTTTTGACTTGTTTATGGAAGGAATTGTTTTTGAATGGTTAGAATGGAATGGAACTACTAAAAATGATTGGTTTTTTGTTTTATGGTGGGGCTTAAATTTTCTTTGGTTTTCATTTGGTGTAACTCAAATATATTTTAAGCTAAAAAGATTTCATTGAAATTTACATCATTTTACCTAATATTTCTTTCATCATTTTTGCTGCTAAAAAAGCAGTCATATTTTGAAAATCTCTATTTGGATTATATTCTACAATATCAGCTCCAATGATTTCAGTGTCTATGCTTTGAATTAAATTTATTACTTGTCTAGAAGTTAACCCTCCAGGCTCATGATGTGAAACTCCAGGTGCATATGCTGGGTCAAATGCATCTATATCTAGAGAAATATATAAAGGATTTTTAAATTTTGGAATTTGACTTAAATCTAAATCTTTCATATGGTGTATTTCAACATTAAATTTATCAGCTTGTTCTGCTTGATGTGTATTTAATGTTCTAATTCCAACTTGTACTAACTTAACAGCAAATTCGTTTTCCATAATTCTTGCGAAAGGACACGCGTGCGAATATTTATCTCCTTCAAATTGATCATATAAATCACTATGGGCATCAATATGTAGAATGTCTAATTTGGGATATTTTTCATTGTAAGCTTTAATTATTGGAAATGTTACGGAATGATCACCTCCTAATGTAAAAACTTTCGCACCAAAATTAAGATGGTTTTTAGTTAATTTCTCGATGTCAAAATATTCAGATATTTCAAAATCACCTTTATCATCAATCCTTGAGTTTTCGATAGAGATTAAATTTTCTGTATACATGTTTGTAGAACCACAATTCAATGCTTCTCTTATTAATGGCGGAGCAAGTTTAGGGCCTTTCTGATAAGAAGATTTTTTATCAAATTTTATTCCTTGTATAATTATTTTAGTCACCTTTTTTAGGGTTCATTATCTTAGTTAACTTTCTTTCATTTATCTCAACAATAACTCCAGTTTTTGTATCAACTCTAAAAACCCTTGTACCTTTCAAACCTTCACTATTAGTTGCTGTAATTTGATATCTACCAATTTCTTGATGAGAATCATTAACTATGTTTGTAAAACCAGTAACTATAGTTGCAAATCCAATGATTGCAAAAATTGTTAACATTATATTTTTCATTTTTTTTATGTTTTTATTATATATCAATATAATGATTTTAACACTGATTTACTGTATAAAAAAAGCCCCACTAAAAGTGGGGCTTTATAAAACAATAATTTTATTTAATTATATTATATTAAGAAGTTTTGAATGGTAACGAAGGACTTTTAATCCATCTTGTTAGAGTTGATAATACACCATAGAAAAAATGATATATTGCCAATGCTAGGTATAATTTTGCTAAAATCAAAATAACCTGAGCATATTCATATCCAACTGCTACTAAACCATCTATAGAATAACCTGATGCTTCAGATCCAGTTAAATCCCAATTAAAAAAGTCACTAATGACTCCTCCAACAAAGTCTAATCTTATCATTTCTATAAATGCAGCTGTTGCATCTAATGGTAGAGCATAAGCGTAAGCAAAGCCACCATATAAATCAACACCTATAGACATTCCGTCAGAGTTTAACACCCATCCTACAGTAGAACAAATTGCTCCAAATAAAGCTACCAAGGCAGTAATATGACCTAAAGCTTTAATATTTTCTGTAACAAAGTCTCTAAATATAAAATCAACTGAACCGCTTTTAGATGCAGATAGAGAATCACCTGCTGTTCTAACTACATGAGCTATTGGAAAAGCTGCATAAATCAGAATCAATAGGCAAATTATTGCAGATACTTGTCCAAGGCCACTAGCGCTTGAAAAAGTATCCATTCCATTAGTAACAACTGAAATTAGAGTTACAACTAACAGAACAAGTGCACCTACTTTAAATGCCGTACCAGTCCACTTTTTTATAGATCCCTCAGAATTGTCCATCATTTCATTAAAACAATTTTCAGGGAGCTTATCATTTACCGTTTTCGGTAAATCCAATAAAAGATTTATTAGTTTATTCATAATATAGTATTAAATATTCTTATAATATAATAAGAAATAATTAAATAAAGAAACTAAACATTTAATTACTTGCAATCAGTTATTAACTAATGGGATTTTTGTTAATGAGAACCAGAGGATAAGCCAAGATATAACAGGACCTAACGTCCAATTTAAAATAAATTCTAGATTATTTATTCATTTAATTACTTGCCTCTACCTACTTTTCTAACACCTGCCATATTAGTCTTTCCAACACCTTTTGATTGCATTTTACTATTAGTGTTCTTTTTGGAACCCTTAATTTGACGTTTTCCCTTTGAAGTTTTATTATCGTGTCTATTGCTAAAAAATTTGCTTCCCATATCTTTTTTTTATAAAAATATAATTAATAAATAAAAAAAATAAAATTATGGGGTTAAATGTGGAGATTCAATTATTACCTAATTAATTTTTTACTTAACACTTCAAGTGATATACCTTTAGTTTCTGGCATAATAAAGTGAACAAATAAAAGCTGAAGAATCATCATAAATGCAAAGATTCCAAATACTACCCCTGGCCCTATAATTCCGAATAAAAACGGAACAAGTGAAGGTATAATAGCAGCAAGAACCCAATGTGTTGATGTACCAAATGACTGTCCATAACTTCTTAGATGATTCGGATAAATTTCAGATATATAAACCCATATGATTGCTCCTTGACCTATAGCATGGGAGGCAATAAAAACAAAAAGAAAAATTGGCAGAAATATACCCTCCCAGTTTAATACAAATGACAAACTAATTAAGGTTAATGAAATAATATAACCAATTGACCCTATATACATCAAAATTCTCCTACCAAGCTTGTCAATTAAATTTATACCAATTAATGTAAAAATAACATTTGTTAGTCCTATTCCAACACTATTTAATAAAGCTGCGCTCTCTCCTAATCCACCTTCTTCAAAAATTCTTGGGGCATAGTATAAAAATGCATTTATACCTGAAAATTGATTAAAGGCTGCCACTAAAAAGGCAAGCAAAAGTATAAACCTATATTTTCTACCAAAAATACTATCTGTTGTCTGACTATCCTCTTTATCTTTTTTAATCTCAGAAATTAACTCTGATGCATCTTCATCTGAATATGCCGATCTAATTATCTGTTCTGCTTCATTAGATTTATTATTAAGATATAGCCATCTTGGACTTCTAGGTATACCTAGAACCAGCAAGGTATATAATAAAGCAGGTATAGCTTCAACTCCCATCATATATCTCCAGTCATTA
>Ga0206679_10001093_pt1 | contig 22596 bp, 14 predicted proteins | sample M110012015metaG_FD_155464 | JGI IMG/M metagenome (GOLD analysis project Ga0206679, IMG submission 155464) | Ammonia-oxidizing marine archaeal communities from Monterey Bay, California, United States - M1 100m 12015 | ecosystem: Environmental > Aquatic > Marine > Intertidal zone | place: USA... | reverse complement strand
TCACGCGGAATTGGGCGGCGCTCCATATTATACGCTTGATAATATTGAGCTGATTCCCAAAAGGAAATACGGCTTTAATATTCGCCTGGCTGATGATAAATCTTACCCCTGTTTTGTAAATTCTCCCGACCAGGCCCTGACCGACCTTAGCGCACCAGAGTATCACAATATACATAGGCCATTACTGGTTTCCTGGGGGGAAACAAACCCTAAAAACAGCCAGTACACTCTTGAAATTAAAAGCAGTGAGATCTCTCGGCAATATACCCTTAAACCCGGTGTTGTGAGAAGCGGAGAGCATGTAATAAGCGCAAACTTCTTAAGTGAATTATGTAATGAAAGCCGAACAGATGTTGTTCTCACTTTGAGCTCCGTAACTAATGGTAAAACTGACCCGCGCTTTAATGGGGGCTCTATAAAAATCAAAGAGTCTATATCCAAACAAATAACATTAGACCTTGGAAACGAGCCGATGGGTGAAGAAGAAGGGCTTCAGGCCTACGTGCCCAAATAGGCCCGCTTATAACGGGCTCTTGTTGTGTGAGCTTTTTTAAATTGTAACTCAAAGTCCTTTGTATCTTTGTGTTGCTGTGAAAGAAAAAAGCTGTTTTACTTCTATTGATTGTCATCCATCCGTTGTACCTCCTGTTTTTAACTTTCCCTTTAATCACGAACCAAACGAAGTTTCTCTTATTGCAGCGGAAACCGTAAAAAACGACCTTAGAATAGGCCTTGTCAAACACAACTTTGATGCGCTGGGAAAAATGTTTGGGGTTCTTGTGGTTGAGGGCTTAAGTGGGGAGTTGGGGTTTTTAAAGGCTTTTTCTGGAAAGCTAGACAACAGCATCAAACCAAAAGGTTTTGTTCCTCCCTTGTTTGATGTTCATGATAGCCGTAGTTTTTTTAAGCACGAAGAAAAAAAAATAGACCTGCTAACAGAAGAAATAAATCTTCTTCAATCCTCTAATGATTACCTCTCTCTAAAAAAGACTCTTTTAGACTCCCGTAAAAAAACAGCAGAAACTCTTTTAGACATGAAAGGCAAGCTGCGGCTTGGAAAAGAGGACAGAAAAAAGCAGCGGGCTTTAAATAAAGAACCTCTGTCTAACGAAGAGTATCTAGTGCTTAATAACACATTAAATGAACAGAGTAAAAAGGAGCAACTTGTCTATAAAAAAGAAAAACGATTGCTGAGAGCAGAGCTTAAGACTCTTGAGGATGCTCTTAAGAAAGAGGATGATAAAATCAAGACTAAAAAGAAAGAAAGAAGCGATCTCTCTTCTCGTGTACAGCATCAAGTTTTTGAAAGCTATTCATTTTTAAATGCACATAAAAAAGAAAAAAACCTGATAGAGCTCTTTGAAAAATCCGCCTTTAAGCTTCCTCCTTCCGGAGCGGGAGAATGCTGTGCCCCTCGTTTATTGCAATATGCCTATATCCATAATTTAAAGCCTCTTTGTTTTACCGAGTTCTGGTGGGGAGCATCTCCAGATTCCGAAGTTCGTGTTCACAATAAGCATTACCCCGCTTGTCGTGGTAAATGCGGCCCCATACTCAAGCATATGCTTGAGGGAATTTCAGTAGATAGCGACCCCTTGAACACCTTTAGTGAGCTTGATCTTTTGAATGTGCTTTATGAAGATTCCGCTATTATCGCAATAGAAAAACCACCGGGCTTATTGTCTGTCCCGGGAAAAGAAATTGACTATTCCCTGGCCTCTCTAATAAAAAAACACTTTCCCGAGATAGAAGGGCCCGGGCTGGTTCACCGTCTTGATTATGAAACGTCTGGGATTATTCTAGTGGCTAAATCTTTAGCCTTTTACAAGGCTCTTCAAGAGCAATTTGCTTCCCGAACGATTGAAAAAAAATACGTCGCTCTCTTAGAAGCCCCCTTGTCCTTGGATCAAGGCAAAATTGAGCTCCCCCTTCGTGTAGACCTGTACAATCGCCCAAGACAGTTGGTTTGTTTTGAGCATGGAAAAAAAGCAATTACTGAATATCGACAAATAAATATAACAGAAAACGGTGTGCGGGTTGAGTTTTTTCCGCTTACGGGCAGGACACATCAGTTAAGGGTTCATGCTGCACACAAATCTGGCTTAAACAGCCCAATTATCGGGGACTCTTTGTATGGTTCTTCGGCTGAACGGCTATTTCTACATGCAGAAGAGATCAGGTTTGATCATCCTGAAACCACAAAATCAATAACACTGCGCTCTCCCTCTCCGTTTTAAGAAGAAGTGGTTTCCACCCAGTCTCCATGTTCTTTAATGAGCTCAACCAGTGCTTCTACAGCTTCAGCTTCTTGAATATTCCTCTTAACAACTGTTTGTTCCTTATACAGGTTTATTTTACCCGGGCCTGTGCCCACATAGCCATAATCTGCATCTGCCATTTCTCCGGGACCGTTTACGATACAGCCCATAATTCCGATTTTAAGCCCCTTTAAATGCGCTGTTCTGGCTCTGATTTTTGCCGTCGTTTCCTGTAAATCAAAAAGGGTTCTTCCACAGGAAGGACAAGAAATATATTCTGTTTTGGAAATCCGAGTGCGCGTCGCTTGAAGAATACCAAAGGACGTGGTATTTATTAGTGCTGCTGACTGATTTCCCTTGAGCCAGATCCCGTCACCGAAGCCATCAATAAGCAGGGTTCCTGTGTCTATTGAGGTATATAACTGAAATGTTTCCGCCTCTTCTTGTGTGCTTACAATTTTTAAAATAACGGGGTGCTTCACTTTTAAAGCGCTTAGTTCCGTGTAGGTTTTTCTGAAAAGCTGAACCTTGTTGTCGTGGTCTGCTTCAATGATAATAACAGCATGGGAATAGTCACATAGAGTTTCCGGAAGATCTTCTTCTGCCTTTAGCGAAAGAAAAAAGACCTTGGTGGTGTCTATTTCAGGAAGGTGTTCTGCATAAATCAAAGGGAAAAAGCCCTCTTTCTCTCGGTAGCTTTCTTTCCAGCTTACATAATCACAAATAACCCCTAATGTCCCTGGGATCTCAAAAGAAATTTTATTGTTTCCTACATAGAGATAATCAGCGGCCTGATCCATAATGTGCCATTTATCAAGCTTAGCTGAATAGTTGTATCCAAAACCAAAAAGATTAGCCGGTGTAATGGTTTGTTTATCAGAATAGTCAGCAAATACAACAGGAACGCTTCCTCCCCCAATGTTTAATACGCTTTTACTGTCTCTTCTTAAATAAGAAAACGGATTATACACCTCCTGGCTTGTCATTACTGGTAGAGGAAAAATATTTTGGCGAGCGTATTTTTTAACTATTTTTTGGGCTACTGGTATTTCAGCTTCAGGTTCTTCTGTTAGAGAAACTCTTATAGTGTCTCCTATTCCGTCTTCTAAAAGAGCTCCTATTCCCACCGCTGATTTTATTCTTCCGTCTTCTCCTTCTCCTGCTTCGGTAACTCCTAAATGAGTTGGGTAACAATTCTTGTTTTCCATCATCTGGGCTGTCAAAAGGCGATACGCCTGGACCATGACAAGTGTATTGCTTGCTTTCATGGAAATGACAAGGTTATAATATTCATGCTTTTCGCATATTCGAATAAATTCCATGGCAGACTCGACCATTCCTTCCGGGGTGTCACCATAGCGACTCATTATACGATCGGATAACGAACCGTGATTTGTTCCTATTCGCATTGTTGTGTTTTTCTCTTTACATAAGAGGACAAGGGGGGTGAACTTTTTTTCTATTCTATCAAGCTGTGTCTGATAGCTTTCGTCTGTATATTCAATCTCTTCAAATTTCTTTTTATCCGCATAGTTTCCTGGGTTGATCCTCACCTTTTCAACTATTCTACTCGCTATTTCTGCTGCATTTGGGGTGAAATGAATATCTGCGACAAGGGGGGTGAAATAGCCTTTGCTGTTAAGCGCTTTTTTTATTGATTCCAGGTTTTCTGCTTCGTTTTTACTTGGAGCCGTTAAACGCACAAGCTCACTTCCGGCTTCAATCATTCGAATAGACTGGTCTACAGAGCTCTTGGTGTCCATCGTGTTCGTTGTTGTCATGGACTGAACTCTAATCGGGTTTTTTCCTCCTAATGCGAGTTTTCCAACAAGCACCTCTCTTGCTTTTAGACGAGTCCTGTTCAATAGATCCGGGCAATATGGCTCTCTTTTTTCTGGCATTTACTATAACAATCTTGGAACAAAATTAATATTTGTTTGTCTTTATTTACTGAATGTAGCTCTTGCTTCCATTAATTTAAACGCACCGTAAAAGAAAAGGAGCTTCCTTTGCCTTCTTCTGATGAAAACCAAATTTCACCACCATGATTTTCAATGATCTGTTTTACAACTGAAAGTCCAATTCCGCTGCCTTTAGACTTTGTGGTAAAGTGTGGTATAAAAATCTTCTCTTGGTCGACTTTGCTTATTCCAGAACCATTATCAGAAATCGTCACTGAAACCTGCTTTTTGATGTTGTTGAGTGTAATCTCTATTTTGATTTCTCCGTTTTTCGTGTTGTGAAAAGATTGAATTGCATTTTTAATCAAATTATTTAAAACCTGAATAATCTGTAGTCTGTCTACATTAACTATAATCTTTTTCTCTTCTGTGGTGGTTTGAATAACATAATCTTCGTTGTTTTCATAAACCACAATTGTGTTTTCAATTAAAGCAATTAAATCTTGTTTTTCATTTTTCGGTTGAGGCATTTGAGCAAAATTTGAAAACTCATTTGCAATTCTAGCCAGTCCATCAATTTGTTCTATTATGGAATCGACCACCTTTTTAATTTGTTCAGTTGATTTCTCCGGATTTTCAGGATCATATGCCCGTAATAGCTGCTGAACACTTAGCTTCATCGGGGTTAAAGGGTTCTTTATTTCATGCGCCACCTGCCTTGCCATTTCCCTCCAGGCTGTTTCTCTTTCTGTTCTTGTTAGCCTTTCTGCCGCTGCTTCCAGTTCTTCAATCTTCTCATTATACGCATGTACAATAAGGCCGATTTCGTCGTTTGCCGAATATTCGATTTTTTCGTTTTTGGTTCCTAGCTTAAGACTGGAAAGGCTCTCCTGAAGGATTTGTAGGGGTCTTGTTAGCCAGTTGGAAATGACCAGGGATAAAATAATAGACAGCGCAAGTAAAAACATGAAAACATTAATAATAGCAACTAAAAACGCTTGTATTTGATTTTCATAATCCTCTTGCTGGCCAAAATGCTGTAGGTTAATATATCCTATTGTTTTACCCGATTTGTTGTATACCGGTTTATACGAAGATGTGTATACTAGCTTTCCTATGTTTTCCTTCTGAGCAAATTGGTTTTTTTCTCTTTTTTTCAAGCTTTCAAGAGCAACTGGATTTATTTGCTCGCTTAACAAGCCCATTGTAAACACCTTTGGTCTTGAGGTAGATATAAGAAAACCATCTGAATCATAAATATTAATGTCCGTTAAAAAAACTCTCGACAACTTACTGAGTGTTTTTTCCAATAATCCCCCGTCTTTTGTAATGTCAAATTTCTCCATTTTTGACACCTTGTTTTTTAGCTCTTCCGAAACCGATTCGAGTTTTTCATTTATCACCCGGTTGTTGTAATTGGTATACTGATTTCTAACAAAGAGTCCGCTGCCCGCACCAAAAAGGAATAAGGACAAAACAACCATAGACACCAGTATGGCCTGTATTTTGAAGGCTAAGGAGATGGTTTGTGATGTTTCTCTATTAATCCCGTTACTAAATAGAAGAAAAATTAATCTAACAATTCCCATTAAACAAAACACATAGGCATAAGGGGTAAAAACCGCCAGCCCCTCCGGTTTCTTTTTTGACAAAACAACAGCGCTTTCATATGGGCCCTCTAATAAATAATGACTTTGCCCGTCAAATGAATAAGGGTTATTGGTTTTGTTTGAATAGGAAGATAGGTATACAGGATATCCATACGAGCCGAAAGATCGGCGTAGTTTCCCTTTTTTGTATTTGGCAATGGAATACTTTTTTAAATAATCCAACGTGTTCGCTTTGTTGGATATCAATAATCTGGGAAATCCTATTTCTTCTGGAATCAATTTAGATTTGAGTGAAATAAAAAGTGTTCCGTAGCCTGTTTTATACTTGTCATTTGCCAGGCCTTGCTTTATGATGTAATTAATACTGTTGATTGATGAGGGAATAAAATATACTCTCGAATCAATTTCAGATTGTCTTCCTGCAGTCTCTATAAGGTTTTCCCACCCATTAAAATCCGTGTTATCTGAAATGATTACTTCATTTTGCAATGAATCAAAAAGATTAAAGGACATTTCATACCCCTCCCAAAACCCATTGAAATATTTGTTTTCTAATACATTAGTGAATTTAGACGGTGTAAGGTTCTCTTGTTTTCCCTGTATTATTTTATAAAAATATTCCGCGTTTTTTACCTTATCAGAAAGAGATGTATAATTGAGCTCCAATTGAACATCTCTCTCAGAAATAATCTTTCTGGCTAATACCGCTCTTGATTCTATATCTTTTTTAACATGATATACCGTCAGCTGGGACACAAGGGCTGAAGAAAGAATAATCGTCGTGAAAACAGACCTTAACAGCCTTTGTCTAAAGGAGTTTTTGTTTAAAAAAACCAAATGGGTTATTGTCAACGCCAAAGGAAGGGCAATCGACATCTCTAAATCGTCCAAAATAAATAACTCGACAACAATAAAAAGGATGCAAAGCAAGAAAAGAAGCATAACCGCCTTTCCTTTGGTTTCTTTTAACAGGCTGTTAAAAACCGTTCTAAACAACACGTTGTATGAAAGAAAAAGTAAAACAAATAATGCAATGAGACCATAGGAATATGGTTTCAGTTCAAATAGGTTGTTTAAGCCTATCGGTATGGAAGAATTACTAAGAACAAAAGGAATAACTCCTTCCACAACCCACCAGGCAAATAATAAAATTATTGGTTTCAAAAAACGTCCTTTCCAGTCATTTACCCCTTGTGCTTTTGAGAACCCGAGCATTACAAATGCCAAAATAGCAATGACAACACCCATGGTTAACAGGTTGGGAATCCATGCGTTATATGCGAAAAGCCTGGGGGACAAGATGTCTGAATCAATGATTTCAGAAACACTCAAAAAGTATAAAAAAAGCAACCACAAAGCAACTCCTATACTTTTGTAAAGGGCTCTTTTAAATGTCAAGACATATAACAACAAAAAGAAGAGGGCAATAGCCCCAAAAAGAACCTGATAACCATTAGACGATTTCTTTTCTTTTTTTGTCTCTAAATAAGAAAAGCAATATTGTTTTTCCTTGTTAAAAATCTTAATACCTTCTTGTTCGTCCAGGGATAAATGAAAGTTGTGATTGCTAATTTCCGGGTTTGCGTTATTGCTTAAATATTCGTTCTCATAACTGTAGTATTGTTTTACTAAAAAAGAAACCACCGCTGTTTGTTCTCCGCTTTTTCTTAATACAGAATAATACCACCCGTTTTTCAAGTGTATCAACCCTTCTCCCGGAAATTTCAGGGATGCCAACCTTGGAACTGGCATTTTATTTGAATTCCAGTAGACTAAAGAGTCTTTATCATAAATGTGTTTATAAAAGTGGGGGGGATTCTGGTTGTTGATTGTCTTGTTTTGTCTGTGACTATTTAACAAGTCATCGGCTTCGGATTCTGCCGACGCTGCTAAATGTAGAAACTTGGCTTGTATTTCCTTCTCTACTCCTTTATTTGAAGAATTAAAAAAGTAAATAAACAGGCAAACAAGCAGGCTCAGACTTGAGGCCACTAAAAGCCACCTCCTTGGTTCCGTAAAGAGTTTAGCCTTCATTTATTATTTTTCGGTTTTGCAACAGCTTGTTTGTTAAGGATAAAAAGTCTTCTTCTGAATTAAAATCGTTTCTATAAAGAATGTCTGCTTTAGGCTTATAAGGAAGAATGTAGTTATTATAGCACGGCGTGACGTGCTCGTTCCATTGATAAATAATCTCTTGTTGGCTATATCCCCTGCTATCCTGATCTCTGTATATTCTCCTGTCTAGCTGCACAGAAGCGTCGACTTCAACAAAAACAGAAAAATCGATAAGCGCACGGACCTTGGGATAATGAAAGATAAATAAGCCCTCTACTATAATAATCTCTTTAGAGATAACGCTTAGTAATACGTTTTTATCTGGTGGGGAGTTAAAAAAATATTCTTTTACCTCTATTGTATTCCCGTTCACCAGCTCTTGAAGGTCTTCGCTTAGTTTTTTTTCATTTAACGCTGTGGGTAGGTCAAAATTTACAATCCCGTTTTCGTCTTTTTGTTGTTCTTCGATGGGAAAATAATAGTTGTCCATTGTTAAAATAGAAACCTCTTCCTGTCCATAAAAATTTGACAGCTTTTTAAGAAGTGTCGTTTTTCCTGATCCACTTCCTCCGCAAATACCAATAACGAAAGGTTTCATAATGCTAGAATGCTTGTATCACAAATATATATATTCATAACGGATTCTTTTCAGTGCTTTTTTTATTATTAGAACAAAAAGTCATAACTTGCAGAACCTAACCATTGAATGCTATAATGAGGTTTATTTTACTTGTTTTTAGTCTTTGTTTTTCTGGATCAGTGCTTTTCTGTCAAATCTCAGTTGGAAGTATAATTAAGCCCGGGGTAAATACAATGAAAAACGCGAATGGTACTCCTTCAAATTTGAGGTTAGAGCAAAAGAATAACGGGCTGATTGTTGTCTTCAGTTGTAACTCTTGTCCTTTTGTGGTGGGGTCGCCTGATTTTCCGGGCTGGGAGAGACAGTATAATGATTTGTATAAGTTTGCTTTGGGAAATGAATTAGGGTTTGTTTTAATTAACTCTAATGAAGCAAAAAGAAAAGGAGATGATTCCTTTGAGAAAATGCGATTACGCGCCAAAGAAAAAGACTATATCATGTCGTATTTGTTAGATGAAAAATCCTCTTTGGCTAATCTTTTAAAGGCTAAAACAACGCCTCATGTCTTTTTCTTTAACAACTCCTTTCGACTTATATACAGCGGTTCTATTGACAATATTTGGAACGGTAAAAGAAAGAAGGACATTACTTTTTTAAAAAATGCTGTTACTTTTCATATAAAAAACAAAAAAATTAAACCTAATGAAACTTCACCTAAAGGCTGCAGTATCAAAAGGATTAAAAAACAACCCAACTAATAATCTATTTAATCAATTAAAACGACCATGAAAAAACTCAAAACAACAGCACTTCTTTTATTATTCACTCCATTCTCTTTTTTCTCTCAAATTCAGGGAGATGGAGGCGTGCCAAAAACGTACAAAACTATTAGTGATTATAAAACCATTGACACCTGGGTGTTTTCCACGCCAGACCTTGTTTCGTTAAAACAAGAAGACGAACTCTATGATAACAGCGGGGAAAGACCCTGGAGATTCGGTCATAATAATTACACGGAATTAAATTTAACAAACAGTGGTTCCTGGATTGATCTTCAAAACGGAGGTAAAATCTGGCAGCTGATTTTGACCTGTGAAGAAGCATTAACAGTGAACCTAACATTTACAAACACTCTTATTCCTGAAGGAAATGAGCTATATGTATATAACCCTGATAAATCTTTTATTTTAGGTTCATTTAATCAAAATCATATTTACAATGGCGACCTGGGAACAGAGCTTGTTCCTGGAAACACTGTAATTGTAGAATACTTCATTCCTGCGGGCAACTCTCTAGGCGTGATCAATGTAAATACCGTAACTCATGGGTATAGAACAGCAAGTGAATTTATAGAAAAGGCTTTTGGTAGCTCTGGCTCATGTAATATGAATGTGAATTGCCCAGATGGAGCTTCTTGGGTAAACGAAAGAAACAGCGTCGTAATGCTTGTTTCAGGAAGTAGCGGGTTTTGCACGGGGGCTTTAGTAAACAACACATTAAATGACGGCAAGCCTTATGTTCTTACAGCAAATCATTGTTATTCAAATCCATCAAACTGGATTTTTAGATTTAACTGGGAGTCAAATCAATGTACAAACCCCTCAAGCTCACCATCATTTCTTTCTTTAAGTGGAGCAACCCTAAGATCGAGAAGAACGCCTACCGACTTTTGTTTGGTTGAAATTACTGGAGGATTAAGCAATAATACTGTTCCCGCCAGTCATAGCCCTTTCTTTGCTGGATGGGATAACTCGGGAGATATCCCGTCAACAACGGTTTGTATTCATCACCCTTCGGGAGATATTAAAAAAATTGCTTTTGACGATGCTGCTGCATCGATTTCTCAAGCTATGGGTTCTACAGAAGCAAACTCAACCTGGACTGTGGAATGGGACAGAAACACGACGACAGAGGGAGGCTCCTCTGGCTCTCCTTTATTCGACCAAAACCACAGGGTTATTGGTCAGTTATGGGGAGGTGGTGCTTCGTGCAGCAATTTAAGTGCTCCTGATTATTACGGGCGATTCTCAAAGTCCTGGGAGCCAGCAGGTAGTAATCAAACCAATCAATTAAAACACTGGCTTGACCCAAATTCTGCAGGTGCTGACTTTATTGATGGCTTCGACCCTAGTGGTTCTAGCTCTGCTCAATTTGATGCTGGAGTCTCTAATGCTTCCCTTGATGAAACAGCTGTTTGTGCTACGGATTTCACGCCAAGCTTTACCCTGTCTAATCCCGGGTCTGAAACTCTTGTTTCTGCTGTAATCACCTATGATATTGATGGTGGTGCTCCGTCAACATTAAACTGGAGTGGTTCTTTAGCTCAGTATCAAACAGAGACAATTACTCTTCCTGTAGTGACGCTTACAACAGGTAGCCACACCTTAAACGTGGAGGTGAGCGACCCTAATTCCACTACAGATGAAAATTCCAATAACAATGTGGCCACTACGTCTATAACAATTGATGCTGTTCCCGAAACAGCCCTGTATGTAACTGTTTCTTTGTTAACCGATGATTATGCAGATGAAACCTATATGGAAATAACCAACGGTTCTGGTGCTTTGATTTGGTCTGAAGGGAATGAAGAGGTCGCGGGAAATGTTGGCACAGGGAATTTTCCTCCTCCTGCTGACCCAACCTCTCCTCTTGAAAACAATACGCAATATGACTGGAACGTTCCCTTAGCTTCGCTTGAGTGCTATACATTCAGTATTTACGATTATTACGGAGATGGTCTTGGAGCTTCTCAATGGGGAGGAACAGACGGAACTTTGGACCTTAAAGATAATTTCGGTGGTACCATTTACACCGTGAGTGCCGCAGATTTTGGTGGAGAAGAGCACTCTGTTGTAAGAAACCTTACTGTTGGTATTGATGAAGAGCAAGAAAGTGTTTTTGCCCTCTATCCCAACCCGGCTAAGGAGTCTGTTTTCTTGATTACAAATGCTGATTTTTCTTCTGGGTATGTTATTACAGACCTTTTAGGAAAGAAATACAGTCAGGGGAAAATAAGCTCAAACAGCACAAGTATCAACACCTCTGCCTTATCCAGTGGGTCATATATGATTAAAGTTTATAACAAAGACGGTTCAAGCGTCTTTAAGTCTTTTATCATAAAATAAGGCCAGCTTAGGGTGTCGGGAATATATGTTCACGTACCGTTTTGTACAAAAAAGTGCTCTTATTGTGGTTTTCATTTTTCTACACGGTTCTCCGGGTATAGAGAACATATGGTTCTCTGTATTGGTAAAGAACTAATTTCCAGAAAAAACGAGCTAAAAGCGGGGGTTGAAAGTGTATATTTTGGGGGGGGAACCCCAAGTATTCTTACGAAGAAGGAGCTTTCTTTTTTGATAAGCAGCATACGCTCCCATTATAATGTGCTTCCAGATGCTGAAATTACTTTAGAGGCAAACCCGGAAAACATGTCTTATTCCGCTGTCTCTTCATGGAAAGAGGCCGGGGTTAATCGTCTTAGCATAGGGTTGCAGTCTTTTAAAGAAAGTGATTTAACCTGGATGAACCGCGGCCATACGGTCCAGGATAATTTAAGTGCTGTCTCGCTGGCAAAAAAGGCCGGTTTTAATAACATTTCTGTAGATTTAATTTATGGGGTGCCTGGGTTATCGTTAAAGGAATGGCAGTTTTCCCTGAAAAAAGTTGTTCAATTGGGTGTTGCTCATGTTTCGGCTTATTGCTTAACTGTTGAGGACAAGACTAAGCTTAAATACGATATAGATAAAGGCCGTGTAGTGTCTTTACCTGAAAAAAACCAAGTAGATCACTATACTACTTTAGTGTCATATCTAAAGAAAAACGGATATGAGCAGTACGAAGTATCAAATTTCGCAAAAGACAAGGCTTATTCCAAGCACAATAGTTCCTATTGGAAAGACGGAAAATATATTGGTGTTGGCCCCTCTGCCCACTCTTTTGACGGGACAAGTAGAAGGTGGAATATTTCAAATAACCCGCTTTATTTAAAACATATAGAAAATAAGTCGTCCTATTATTCTATTGAGCACCTTGATAAAAACGCTATTTGGAACGAACTTTTTCTGACTGGTTTTAGAACAATGTGGGGAATTGAAAAAAAGCAAATTAAGGCACTTGGGGGATTAATGCTTAATGAAGAAAAAGAAATTCTTAAACTAAAAAAACAGGGCTTGGTTCTTGAAAACAAACAAAGATTAACGCTATCAACAAAAGGATTTTTATTTGCCGACGCTATAAGTGCTTCTTTTTTTCGTGTTTCAACGTAAAAATTCTCCGTAAACTCTTCTGTTTTTTTTAAGGGAATCTGTATAAATAACCTCTATTTGAATCTTCGTTTCTTCAGGTAAGGACAGTATAAAATCAATGGCCTGCGCCGTTATTTTTCTGCTTTTTATTATTAGCGCTTTTTTGTTGGCTATCAAAGTAAACTCCTTAATTACAAATTGTGTTTCCGGGAAAGCGGCCTCTAAACCTACACGTAGGTTTAAATTACTTGTGTCTATTCTAGTGTTTGGTTCTGAAAGGCCTACATACAGAAATGTTTCAGGAAGGGGTGTTATTTGAAAACTAAATTTGTCAATAAACACTTTCTCTGTGAACCCATCAGGGTGTTCCATATATTTAGCAATATTTATTTTTCCTGTATTGCGGGAAACCGTATCTAAAACCTCAACATAATACATGTTTTCCACGTTGCTTGGTGTAATTAAAATAGATCCATCAAAACATAAAGGTGTTCCTTGTTCGCAGATAAATGTATTGGTAAACCCCTTGTATAAAACTATAGCTGTGTCCTTATTAAATAAATATTGACCTAATACCATGTTTGGCAGAATCAATAAAATAAAAAGACAGCCCCTGATCATGAACATGAAATTTTATTGACTCTTCTTTCGTGTCTTCCGCCTTCAAAGTCTGTAGTAAAAAACGTTCGTATAATTTCTTTTGCTTCATCGATAGTAATAAACCTAGCAGGTAAAGAAAGTATGTTTGCGTTGTTGTGTTGTCTTGCTAATGCTGCTATTTCCTGGGACCAGCAGATCGCTGATCTCACCCCCTGGTGTTTGTTGGCTGACATACTTATGCCATTTCCTGAGCCACAAATTAATACCCCTAAGGTGTTGTTTTCTTCCACATAATCAGCAACTGGGTGCGCGTAATCGGGATAATCTATGCTTTCTTCTGAATCACAACCAAAGTCAATAGTTTCAATACCCATAGCCCGTAATTCCTTCACAAGCTCAAGTTTTAATTTATATCCCGCATGATCACAACCGATGGCAATTGTTTTTTTCATTTTTTCAACCTTTTTTTAGTTAATTAAGTGTTGATAACTATCCATATCTTTTTTTGTTTAAACTAATGATTTTTTCTGTTACATGAATAATATTATAAAACTATCTTTTTACCCTTTTTTTATATTTAATTATTCATAGGTTTTCCACATTTATATTATTAACAATTCCTTTTATTTTTCAACTCTTATTTTCTTCCACATACCCTTTGTTTTTGTTAATTCTCTTTAAATAAGCTATTTAATTCCTTTAATCTTGTTAATTACTTTGTTTTTACTGTTAATTACTTTTATTTTTATATAACCTTGTTTTTTTATACACATATGAACACCCTTAATAATAATATTAAATTTATTTCTTAATAATATATAATAATATATTACCTGTGTTTAACTGTTAATATCTTGTATAAATCATAAAATGAATAAAATCAATTCCATATTAATTCAAATTGATAATTTCATTAAAAAATATTATCAAAATCAACTTCTAAAAGGAGCCTTGTTTTTAGTGATGATTTTTTTGTTTTCCTTGTGTATAGTTTCAGCACTGGAATATTATGGGCGATTTAACCAGCTCATTCGTTTTATTCTATTCAGTATTTTTATTGGAACGAACATGGTCGTCGTCGTTATATATTGTATTGTACCCTTATTAAAGCTAATAAAATTTAGAAAAGGAATAAATACAATAGATGCATCGAAAATTATCGGTGATTTTTTCCCTGAAATATCTGATAAACTCACTAATGTTATACAGTTAAACAGAGAATTAAATTCTGAAGAGAATAGTAATTTAGACTTACTAAAAGCCGGTATAGATCAAAAAGTAAGTCAGGTTAATCCTTTTAGTTTTAACAAAGCTGTAGATTATTCTCAAACAAAAAAATATGTACGCTATGTTGTGCCTATTTTATCTGTATTTATTTTCCTCATCTTTTATACCCCTAAGTTATTTACTCAAGGATCATTTCGTATTATTAATTTCTCACAGGAATTTGTAGAAAAAACACCATTTTCTTTTCAATTAATAAATACCTCACTAACTATTAATGAAGGAGATGATGCATATATTAATCTTTCACTCGTAGGATCTAAATTTCCAGAGAAAATATATATCAATTCAGAAAACGGTTCTTTTCTAATGAAAAGAACTAAAAAAAACAGTTTTGAAGCTGTAATTAAAAAACCTAAAAATGGTAGTGAATTTTATTTTTCTTCGAGTAAATACAGTAGTTCTAAATATAAAATAAATGTATTAGGTAAGAGTATTTTAGGTAAGCTAGATGCTGAGATTATCTATCCAGGATATATACAACGAGAAAACAAAACAATTCAAAACAGTACGGATATTATTATTCCTGAAGGAAGCCATGTGATATGGAGGGGCTTAACTAAAAACACTAAAAAAGTACAAGTGTTAATTGATTCCACGTCTTATAATTTTAAAAGAAATGGATTTAGTTTTAACCAAACAATAATGAGATCAAGCTCTTTACAGATTGTTTTAACAAATAAAAGTACAAATTTCAAGGATAGCATTCTTTATGATGTTGGAGTTGTAAAAGATGAATACCCAAAAATTTCAGTGAGTGAATTATCGGATAGTATGGATCATGCTATAAAATATTTTAAAGGAAATGTGAGTGATGATTACGGTTTAAAGAGCCTTAATTTTTATTACGAAATAAAATCTGACGATGGTATAAAAAAGAGAGAAAAAATAAACTTTAGAGATGTTAAGGGAACAAAAAACAGTTTTGAGTTTTCTATTGATTTTAATAGGGAAAGCATAAAACTAAGAGACGAAATAAAATATTATTTCGCCATAACAGATAACGATGGTGTGAATGGAAATAAAACAACCACCAGTACCTCTTTTTATTTTGAGCTACCTGATTTAAGCGAAGTAAACGCTATGAGGAACAAGGAGCAAGAGGATATTACAAACAGTTTAAGTGATATTCTAAATCAAACAAAAGAATTCCAAAAAGAATTGGAGGAGCTAAATAAAAAAACGAAAAACAACAGGACAAATCAATGGGAAAACCTGAATCAATTAAACAGTTTAAAAGAAAAACAACAACAACTCATTAATGATCTTCAGGAATTACAAAAGAACATTGAAAAAAGCACCAATAAAAAAAATAAACTATCTGAAATAGATAAAGAGCTTTTAGACAAACAAAACCAAATAGAGGAATTATTGAAAGAGGTAATGGACGAAGAGCTAAGAAAACTTCTGGAAGAGCTAGAGAAATTGCTTAAAGAGAACAACAAAGAGAATATTAATAAAAATATTGATGAGCTTAAACAATCAACTGAAGACATGAAGAATCAGCTGGATAGAAGCTTAGAAATGTTGAAGAAATTACAGTTGAACGAAAAAATTGATGATGTAGAAAAAGAACTGAAGGCGCTGGCAGAAGAACAGAAAAAACTAAGCGAACAAAAAGAGAAAGATCTTCAAAAACAAAAAAACATAGCAGAAGATTTTAATAAGATAAAGGAAAAATTAAGGGAACTAGAAAAGCTTAATAAGGAATTACAAAACCCAATGAGCCTTGAAAGCACTGAACCAGAAGAAAACTCGATTAACGAAGAGCTAAATGAAGCAGAAGATAAAATTGAAAAAAATAAAAACAAAAAATCCACGGAAAATCAAAAGTCGGCTGCGAAGAAAATGAATGAATTATCTGATAAACTGGACGCTATGCAGCAATCTGCAAAGCAGCAGCAGCAAGGAGAAGACCTCGAATCTCTTCGCAACATATTAGAATCTCTTGTATTATTAAGCCTGGATCAAGAAAGCCTGATGCAAAAATTCATAAATGTTAAAACAAACGACCCTGCTTTTAGAAAATATGGTAGAGTTCAAAGAAGAATAAATGATGACACCAAGATTGTGAGAGACAGTCTAATGTCTTTAGCTAAAAGACAACCCTCTCTGGCTACATTTATTGACCAGGAACTACACAACATAGAGTTTAGTCAACAGAAAGCCCTGGAGGGAGTGGGGGAAAGAAAACAGAGAACGATTTCTTTAAATCAACAAATTGTTATGACCTCATACAACAACTTAGCCTTATTATTGAATGAAACCCTTCAGCAAATACAAAAACAAATGCAATCACAAATGGAAGGGGGCGGAGCCTGTAATAAGCCTGGTGGGAAGGGAAGGCCAAAGGCGGGCCCTAAAATGAATTCAGGGGAAATGAAGGAAATGCTTAAAAACCAGCTGGAACAGCTCAAAAAAGGCATGAAAGAAGGTGGTAAAAATGAGGGCAACAAAAAAGGGGATAAGGGAAAAAATGGAAAAGGAGGGCTTGGAAGTGAGGGATTATCTAAAATGGCAGCAGAACAGTCAGCAATTAGACGAAAACTGGAGCAAATAAGGAATGAGCTTAATAAAAAAGGCCAAGGAGAAGGAAACCAGCTTAATCCATTGATAGAAGAACTTAAAGAGCAACAGAAGAACATTATTAACAAACAGATTAATAAAGAAACTATTAATAGGCAACACGAAATTTTAACAAGGCTACTAGAAAGCGAAAAAGCCTTACTAGAGCGGGGTTTTGAAGAAAAAAGAGAATCTAAATCAGGAAAAAACAGAGAAAATAGTAACAAAATTGATTTTAAGGAGTATAACAAACAAAAATTAAAACAGATTGAATTATTACGATACGCAGAACCTTTGTATAAAAAGTATTATAAAGAAAAAGCGAACGAATATTTTGATAATAACTAAGTTTTGTTGTTTACTATGATGCAAGAGTATAATATTATAGAATCACTGGAATTATCATCTAATTATAAATCAATAGCTTCTGTTGAGAAACTTATTGATAAGGTTTGTAATACAGTTGGAGTCAACGAAGAGTCCTATGGAAATGTGTTAATCGCTGTTACAGAAGCAGTGAACAACGCAATCCAGCACGGAAACAAGGAAAATAAGGACCTACAAATTAATGTTTCTGTAAAGGACAACCCGAAGTCGGTTTGTTTTTCTATTAAAGATGAAGGGCTGGGATTCGACTTTAACAACCTACCAGACCCAACCTCTCCAGATAACCTTCTGAAAGAAAGCGGAAGAGGAATTTTTCTGATGCAAAATCTTGCCGACAAAGTCGAATTTATTGGTGACGGGAACGAGGTGAGCCTATTTTTTAGTAAATGATCCATGTTTTTTATGAGGAATGCAGCCCTTTAACAAAACAACAGGAAGATGTTGTGCAAAAAACAACACAAGTAGTTGTAAATGAGGGCTTTAAGTGCGGCGTGCTGTCCGCGGTGTTTTGTTCTGATGAGTATTTATTAGAAATAAACAAAGCACATTTAGACCATGATTATTATACTGATATCCTTACCTTTTCTTATAATGAAAAAAATGTAATTAGTGGAGACTTATTTATAAGTGTGGACAGGGTACGGGATAATGCAGAGTCTAATAATGTCGATTTTTTAAATGAATTATCCCGGGTAGTTATTCACGGGGTATTACATCTTTGTGGTTATAACGACAAGACCCCAAAAGAAATTACCTTAATGAGAGCAAAAGAGTCTTACTATCTAAAAACATTATGTTTCACGTGAAACAATTGGTGTTAACAACTCTTTTTGATGTAATTTTGTTTCACGTGAAACAAAATAATGCATAATCACTACGATATAATAGTTGTTGGAGCTGGCCACGCAGGATGCGAAGCCGCTTACTGTTCTGCAAAAATGGGCAATAAGGTTTTATTGCTTACAATGAACATGGGTACAATTGCCCAAATGAGCTGTAACCCCGCAATGGGCGGTGTTGCTAAAGGCCAGATAATTAGAGAAATTGATGCCATGGGTGGGGGTACGGGTATTGTAAGTGATAAAAGCGCCATTCAGTTTAGAATGCTTAACAGATCAAAGGGACCGGCAATGTGGTCTCCAAGAACCCAAAACGACAGACAGCTTTTTTCGACAGAATGGAGGCTTCTTTTAGAAAACTCACCGAATATTGATTTTTGGCAGGACATGTGTAGCGGAATTATTGTTGAAAACAATAAAGTTATAGGTGTTTCAACTTCTTTAGGAATAGAGATTTTTTCTAAAACAGTTATTCTCACGAACGGCACCTTTTTAAACGGGTTGATTCATTTAGGGGAAAAGCAATTTGGCGGTGGAAGAGCCGGGGAAAGGGCTTCAACCGGAATAACAGAACAGCTTGTTTCTCTTGGCTTCACGTCTGGCAGGATGAAGACAGGAACCCCTCCCCGTGTTGATGGCCGCACACTTGATTATTCCAAAATGGAAGAACAGAAAGGGGATGAACCGGCAGCAAAATTTAGTTATTCAAATACCGAATACTTAAAAAAACAAAGACCATGTCATATTACCTATACAAACAGTAAAACACATGATGTGCTACGAACAGGGTTTGACAAGTCTCCAATGTTCAATGGCTCAATTAACAGCATAGGCCCAAGGTATTGTCCTAGTATTGAAGATAAAATAAATAGGTTTTCCGATCGGGACAGGCATCAGATTTTTGTGGAGCCGGAAGGATGGGATACTATAGAAATTTATGTGAATGGGTTTAGTACCTCTTTACCAGAAGATGTTCAATTGTCAGCGATGAAAACAATTGAAGGGTTTGAAAAAGTAAAAATGTTCAGACCTGGATATGCTATAGAGTATGACTACTTTCCCCCAACCCAGCTCAATCAATCATTAGAAACAAAGAAAATAGAAAACCTGTTTTTTGCTGGACAAATAAACGGAACAACTGGATACGAAGAAGCAGCATGCCAGGGTTTAATAGCTGGGATAAACGCCAGCCACAAGATACATAATAAACCAGCCTTTTCTTTATCGAGAAGCGAAGCATATATTGGAGTTCTTATTGATGATTTAATTACAAAAGGAACAGAAGAGCCATATCGTATGTTTACAAGCCGTGCAGAGTATAGAATATTGTTAAGACAAGACAACGCAGACATTAGGTTAACACCCATAGGGTATTCGATAGGCCTGGCAGATAAACAGTCATTTATGCGGGTTGAGAATAAAATAAATGGAACAAAAAACCTAATTAAAGAACTACAGCGTATAGGGGTAGAACCAGTGAAAATAAATCCGCTTCTTGAAAGCAAAGGCTCTTCACCGATTAAACAAAAAGTAAAACTTTCGTCTATTATTACGCGGCCAAAAGTGAGTTTATTAGAGATATTGGAACATTCCCCTGAAGCAAAACAAAAGGCGGAACAAGCAATGAATGTACATAGCGAAATTATATCACAGACGGAAATTCAAATGAAATATGAAGGATATATAGAAAGGGAACAGGACCAGGTTGTAAAAATGAAAAGATTAGAAAATGTTATTATACCCGAGGATCTTAACTATCAAAAATTAAATAGCTTAAGCTCGGAAGCGAAAGAAAAGCTATCTGAAATTAAACCTAAAACAATCGGACAAGCCTCCAGGGTTTCGGGGGTTTCTCCTAGTGACATTTCCGTTCTGCTTGTCTATCTGGGCAGATAAGACGCTTTAACAAAACAGAACAGTTCTTTTGAGCCCTCGGGGCTAAAAAAACAAAAAACACCCTTAAAACTAAAATATACAAGCCGTTTTCTTTATAGAACAATGTGTTCTTATTTTAAAAAAAGAAATACCTTTAAAATCGGCAGAAAAAAATGAAAAAGGTCTATTTTATTGATGTGGTTCACAAAGTGCTTAAGGATGAGTTGAGCAAGAATGGATATTTTTGTGAAGAACTGAGTAAGGAACCCTTAAATGAGGTAAGGTCTAAAATCAAGGACGCCTTTGGTTTGGTTATCCGTTCGAGATTTACATTGAATTCGGGTCTTTTGAAAAATGCACCAGGCCTTAATTTTATAGCCCGATCAGGTTCTGGGTTAGAAAACATTGATTTAGATTATTGTAAAAAAAGAAACATAAAGGTATACAACTCTCCCGAAGGAAATAAAGAGGCTGTTGCTGATCATTGCCTTGGTTTTTTACTTTCTCTTTTAAACAAATTTAAAAATGCGCAGAAAGAAATTGGTGCAGGAAAGTGGAGAAGAGAAGAAAACAGGGGCCTTGAATTGGAAAAACAAATCGTAGGTATAATTGGTTTTGGCCACAACGGAAGTGCTTTTGCAAAAAAACTCGAAAAGCTAGGGGTAAGAACATTGATTTATGACAAATATAAATCAGGCTTTTCAAAAGGCAATTTAAAGGAAAGCAACCTGAGCGAAATATATAAAGAATGTACTGTAATAAGCTTTCATGTTCCCCTCACCGAAGAAACGAGGTATATGGCTGATTATCAGTTTTTTAAATCCTTTGTTAATCCGGTTTTTGTTTTAAATATTTCAAGGGGAAAGGTGGTAAATACGAGAGGCTTGTTTAGGGCTTTAAATGAAGGGCTTATACTAGGGGCCGGGCTCGATGTTTTAGAGGAAGAAAGCAGCGATTTTGATTTAAAGGAAAGTAAAGAAGTTATACATGAGCTCAATGAGCTTCCAAATGTTATTTTAACACCTCATGTAGCAGGCTGGACAAAGGAGAGTTATTATAAACTCAGCAAGGTTTTAGCAGATAAAATATTAAATAAAAAAGCCCTCTTTCGAGGGCTTTGACGGATAGAAAACATTGGCTTCATTGGTTTATCTAACGATAAGTTTTTTTGTATTGGTGTTGTTATTTTCGTCCGTAAGAGTAATAAAGTACATTCCTGAATTAAGGCTTTGAGTTTTAAACATATTTTGTAAAGCCACATCAGCTCTTTCTACCACCTGTCCGCTAGCGCTTACAATAGTTATTGTATTGATTTCGCTGTTGTTCCAGCTTACAGTAGCGTAATCGCTGGTTGGGTTAGGGAATACATTGATGTTTATTTGCTCAAGCTCGCTTACTGAAGCCGTTCCTGAATTTTGTAGTGTTTCACTTACAATAATTTCACATCCGTTGTCGTCTATTACAGTCACCTCATAGAACCCTGCAGGCACTCCGAAAAGATCTTCAGAGACATCACCAGTATTCCAGGTATAAGAGTAAGGAGCAGTACCACCACCAACAGTTAAGTCAATTTCTCCATCGTTTGTAGAGGTAGGCTGAAGGACATCCAAAGTGGCAGTTAATGCCTGAGGCTCTAATACATTATAGCTTCCCCATACACTACATCCGTTCCCGTCAGTAATTTTTAATCTGTATGTTCCAGCTGTTAGACCTGAGATATCTTCAGTCATCATTCCGTTGTCCCACTCAAATATGAAATTAGGAGTTCCTTCAATAACAGTAATATCGATGGCACCGTTTGCAGCACCGTTACAAGTGACGTGCTGAACAGTTCCTTCAAATACCGTAGCAACAATATCATCAATTGTGATAGTGGTGTCAACAGAGCATCCTAAAGCGTCCGTCACAGTAAGTGTATAATCTCCACCGGCAAGATCCGTAAGGTTCAAATCTGTAGCGCCATTAGACCACTCTGTAGTAAAAGGAGCGTTTCCTCCAGTGATACTTACATCGATCTGACCACTATTTGCAATACATGCAGTAAAAGAGGTAGCGTCTAACATCAATTTATTGAAGTCTTCAGCCATTTCCACTGCAGCGAAAGCATTTAATCTTCCCTCTCCAATTAATCCAGCGTAAGCAGGATTTAAATTATCGATATAGGTAGAAGTGTTTTTTAAGATATACTCGATATCGGTATTAGTAAGGCAAGGGTTTATTGCAAGCATCAAGCCCACAGTACCAGATACAAAAGGAGCAGCGTAAGACGTTCCAGAGCTTGTAAGGTACCATCCTGGAGCGGCAGTGATAGGCACATTGTACCCAGGAGCGCTCAAATCAACAGAAGCATTATGCTGGTGAGTTGAACTTGGATTTCCTATCGTTTTTTCGTGGTTAT
>Ga0206679_10001091_pt1 | contig 22604 bp, 23 predicted proteins | sample M110012015metaG_FD_155464 | JGI IMG/M metagenome (GOLD analysis project Ga0206679, IMG submission 155464) | Ammonia-oxidizing marine archaeal communities from Monterey Bay, California, United States - M1 100m 12015 | ecosystem: Environmental > Aquatic > Marine > Intertidal zone | place: USA... | reverse complement strand
CGTGGATAATAAGGGCAAGATCAGGGCAAGATCAGGGCAAGGTTGTGATAACATATGGAAATTAGGAGGGATAATTCGCGGTATAGCAGCGATAATGCAGGATCTGTAGTGTGGTTTTTAGCCTTGCAGATCAGATGTTAAAAGCCTGTAACATGACCTCAAGGTGCATCGCGCAGGCTTTCAGTCGCACGGTATAATTACCATCACCAGAGCACTATGCGAAAAACTTAAACCACATAAAGCTGCTTTAAGTGCAAAATTTCAATGCGTAAGCAGATGCCCAATGTTTCAGGAATTTCATAAAATACAGCGTTCAGCAGAACGCGGCACTTAAAAGCGTGTGGGCTGCGCACCATTACAGCGAAGCTGCGAGGCGCGTGCCTTGGTCGATTGCGCGTTTTGCATCAAGCTCAGAGGCGACATCGGCACCACCGATGATGTGGTGTGCAATGCCACGCTCGGTCAGTGCGTCTGCCAACGACCGGTCAGGAACTTGACCGGCACAGAGTATGATGTCGTCTGCCGCAACAACGGTCGGGTTTTCCCGGGCATCGCCGAACGAAACGTGCAAGCCCTCTTCATCGATCCGCTCATAGTTTACGCCCCCTAAGAACTCGACGTCTTTCATCTTGAGCGCCGCACGATGGATCCAGCCAGTAGTCTTGCCCAAGCGCCTGCCGTGCTTTTCGGCCTTACGCTGCAACAAAGTGACCGCACGGGCTGGTGCTTCTGGCATTGGCCCTTCTGGTGCCAACCCGCCGCGATGATCTGCGGGGTCTGCAACGCCCCATTCCGTCATCCACTCGGGCAGGTTTTCTGTTGGGCTCTTGCCTTCATGAACGAGGTATTCAGAAACATCGAAGCCAATGCCACCGGCACCTACGACTGCAACGCGTTCGCCTGGAACGGTTTTTTTCTTCAGAATGTCGATATAGGAATGCACATTCAGACCATTTTGACCGGGAATCGCCGGATCGCGTGGCAGAACACCCGTTGCGATGATGACTTCATCATAGTCGGTCAACATGTCTGCGTCGACTTCGGTATCGAGCTGCACATTGATCTGCATCTCGGCAATCATTGTCCGATACCAATCCACAAAACCCCAGAATTCTTCTTTGCCCGGTACTTGCTTGGCAAGGTTCAACTGCCCGCCGATCTCGCTTGCGCGATCAAAAACCGTGACAGAATGCCCCCGTTCGCGCGCTGTCATCGCAGCCGAGAGGCCCGCAGGGCCAGCACCGACAACGGCAATGGATTTTCCTTCGTCCACTGGCGTAACCACCAGTTCGGTCTCATAGCAGGCGCGGGGATTAACAAGACAAGAGCTGATCTTGCCGCCAAATGTGTGGTCAAGGCAGGCTTGGTTGCAGGCAATGCACGGCGCGATCTGTGCGGCCTTGTCTTCCATCGCCTTACGCACGAAATGTGGGTCTGCCAGCATTGGCCGGGCCATCGAGACCATGTCGGCGCACCCAGTGCTCAACACCTCTTCGGCCACTTCAGGGGTGTTGATGCGGTTCGATGTGATAACGGGGATGTTTACTGCGCCCATCAGCTTCTTTGTCACCCACGCAAAGGCCGCACGCGGCACCGAAGTCGCAATTGTTGGAATGCGGGCCTCGTGCCAGCCGATACCTGTGTTGATGATGGTGGCCCCCACTTTTTCGATCTCCTTGGCCAACTCGACAACTTCGTCATGGGTTGAGCCATTGGGCACAAGATCGATCATGCTTAGCCGATAGATGATGATGAAATCGTGGCCAACGGCTTCGCGGGTCCGGCGCACAACTTCGACAGGCAGGCGCATACGGTTTTCATAGGAACCGCCCCAGCGATCCGTACGCTTGTTTGTATGGGTCACAAGGAACTGGTTCAGGAAATACCCTTCCGATCCCATGATCTCGACCCCGTCATAGCCGGCAGCGCGCGCGCGGGCCGCTGTGTCGACAATGTCCTGTATCTGCTTTTCTATGCCGGCTTCGTCCAACTCTGTCGGGGGAAAGGGCGAAATTGGCGATTTCACAGGCGATGGGGCCACGCATTTTGGGCCGTAGGCATAGCGGCCCGCATGCAGGATTTGCATTGCGATCTTGCCGCCCGCGTCGTGCACACGTTTTGTAACGATGGAATGATTATCGATATCATCCTGGCTGACCATCATGGCGGCACCAGGCAACACCGAGCCTTCGAGGTTGGGACCAATGCCGCCGGTCACCATAAGACCAACCTCACCGCGTGCGCGTTCGGCATAAAATTCTGCAACGCGGTTCCAGTCCTTGGTTTCTTCCAGACCGGTATGCATCGACCCCATGAGAACCCGGTTTTTCAGGGTGGTGAACCCAAGATCAAGTGGGGCAAGCATATGCGGATAGTTTGTCATGGTGTCCTCCCGGGCGCGTTTGTCCTTGGTTTCTTCTATCGGATGAGCGATGTCACGCGCAACGCAGCGTCAGGAGCAAAATGGAATGGTTTTGGTGCGCGAAGCAACCGATGCAGATGCCGATCACCTTGGCCTGATCATGTAAAATGCGATCCATGAGGGCCGCAGCGCATATACGCTGGCGCAGCGGCACGCATGGCAGAGTGCTCCAAATTCTGGACCTGAGTGGGCTGCGCGCCTTGCATCGCAGCAGGTTTGGCTTGCTGAAGAGGCCAGCGGGCCAACAGCTTTTATATCACTCGGTGCGCAAGGCTATGTTGATTTGGTATTTGTCGCAGCCGCTTCACAGGGTCGCGGTGTGTTTCGCGTGCTCTACGAGGCTCTGGAAACATACGCTGTAGAAAAGGGGTGTTCGCGTCTTTGGACACATGCCAGCCTAACGGCTCAACGCGCCTTTGAGGCCTGTGGCTTTTGTGTTATTCGCCATGAAACGGTGCCCCGTGCGGGACAAACACTTGCCCGCGCCCAAATGGAGAAGTTGCTGAAATGACCCCCGAAGACATTGCAAAATTACCGTACCGTCGAAATGTTGGTTTGATGGTTTTGAATGATGAGGGTCATGTATGGGTCGGGCAGCGCAAAGACCGTTACAAGGATGCATGGCAGATGCCACAGGGCGGTGTTGACAAAGGTGAAGATGCACGGGCTGCGGCCCTGCGCGAGTTAGAGGAAGAAACCGGTATAACCGCAGAACTGGTCGACGTTGTGGCCGAGACCGATGATTGGCTACCTTATGAATTGCCGCACGACCTGATTCCGCAGCTGTGGAAAGGGCGCTACCGTGGCCAAGAACAAAAGTGGTTTCTTTTGCGCTTTAGTGGCACCGACGCGCACATCAATATCGAGACAAAAGAGCCAGAGTTTTCTGCCTGGAAATGGATGGCACCTGCGGAATTGCCCGATGCGATTGTGCCGTTCAAACGCGAGGTATACGCGCGGGTTCTGGCAGCATTTGCGGCACATATGTGATGCACCATTGATCTGGGTGGGGCCCGTATAGCCCCATCGTGTCAGGGGTCGAATATTGGAACGTGCGGGGCGAGGGTACGGTCGTAACCCATGGTCAGGCGCGGGTCATCGGCGATCTCGATTTGCTGTCGTATTGGTAAAAAGCCCGAACGCTGATAAAAACCCAGTGCCTGTGGGCTGTCGATTGTACAGGTGTGCAAGTGGAAACGCTGGATCGGTGCGGCAAAGGCCAATTCGATCGCACGATCCATCAGATAGGCTCCGGCCCCTTTTCCGATCAACTCGGGTGTGACACCAAAATACGCAAGTTCACATGTGGATTTGGTTCTGAAATCCAATTCAAGCAAGGCTTTGGGCTGCCCGTTTTTACGCAACGTGTAAAGATGGACTTGGTCGTCATTTAGAATGACGTTGAGTGCAGCATCATCCAAAACCATGCGCGAGAACCACAGCCATGGGGCGCCAATCCGGCAAAAAAGGTCGCGATAGGTATCGGCGGTCACCTCAAGCGGCCCGAAGTCCAGACCGTCTGGCCGCGCGCATTCTCGGCTTTGCGGCGCTGCCATCTCAAGATCGGTCACGACCATCGCAACCTTGCCCCGTGGCACATCGTGAAAGCCATCGCTCAACATTGATTCGCCTCTATTGCTTGTCCCAACGCTGCATTGCTTGACCGCACGCGTGGGTTATTCCAGCCCGGCCGCAAGAAACTGCTGTTTCATGTCCGCCTGCGGCCGCGGGCCAATGTGGCTAATCACCTCAGCAGCACACATGTTGCCCATCCGCCCACAGGTTTCCAGATCACGGCCCGTCAGCATGCCATAGATGAAACCGGCAGCGAACTGATCGCCCGCGCCCGTGGCATCCACTGGGGTGATCGTATCAACGGGTATGTCGACGCGCTTGCCCTCGCCGATTATGGTGACACCATCGCCGGATTTGGTGCAAATCATCAACGGTATCATGTCGGCGGTCTTATTGATCGCGGCCTCCAGATCATCTGTTTCAAACAGCGACATGATCTCGAACTGGTTGCCGATCACATAGTCCAGCTCGTTCCCGATCATATCAAGGAAATCTATACGATGCCGATCCACGCAAAAGGGATCGGAAATGGCGATGCCAGACTTGCCGCCGCCCGCCCGTGTCAGACGCGACGCTTGGCGAAATGCCTCTTTGCCCTTGTCCTTGTCGAAAAGGTATCCTTCCAGAAAGATCATGTCAGAGTTTGACGCCACCGCTTCGGGCACGTCTTGCGGCCCAAGTTCCGTAGAGATGCCCAGATATGTGTTCATCGAACGCTCACCATCAGGTGATACAAAGATCATCGATCGTGACGTTGGCAATTCGCCCCCGACAACTGGTGCATTCACAAAGTCGGTGCCGCTGTCCTGCATGGATTTTGCGTAGAACTGACCCAGGGCATCGTCGTGCACCCGACCAATAAAGGCCGTGGGAAGGCCAAGCGCGCCAACGCCTGCGATTGTGTTTGCGACCGCTCCGCCCGGGGTCTGCAAACGGTCATTCATAGCTGCATAGAGCACTTCGCCGCGCTCTTGTTCGATCAATTGCATGATCCCTTTTTCAATTCCCATTTCATCGAGAAAGGACTCATCAGCATGAGAGATTACATCGACAACGGCGTTTCCGATGCCGGATAGCTTGTATTGTGTCATTCAGTTTTATCCTCAAAAGGGCAGAGATCGCGGATGATGCAAGTTGGGCACATAGGCTTGCGCGCCTTGCAGTGATATCGGCCGTGCAGGATCATCCAATGATGCGCATGCTGTTGATAATCGACCGGGATGTTATCTTCGATGGCGCTTTCAACGGCTTCAACGGTTTTACCTGGCGCGATGCCGGTGCGGTTGCCAACGCGAAAAATATGCGTGTCGACGGCTTGCGCTGGATGGCTCCACCACATGTTCAGCACGACATTGGCTGTCTTGCGCCCTACACCCGGTAGCGATTGCAGCGCCGCACGGCTGCAAGGCACCTCGCCGTTAAAGTCGTCAACCAAGATCTGGCTGAGTTTTATAACGTTCTTGGCCTTCTGCCGAAACAGCCCGATCGTCTTGATATGCTCGATCACTGCATCAAGGCCAAGGTCCAGCATCTTTTGTGGAGTATCTGCAACTTGAAACAGTGCGCGGGTGGCTTTGTTGACCCCGGCATCAGTCGCCTGCGCCGACAAGGCAACGGCCACGACCAATGTATAGACGTTGACGTGATCCAGCTCGCCCTTGGGTTCGGGGTCGGTCACGTAAAAACGTTCAAAAATCTCACGGATCGTATGATAGCCAAGCTGTTTTGCCATTCCTGACGGTATGGGCAAAATTGCCAAGGTGGGCAAGGACCGGCAGGAAAAACGTTGGCGCAGAATTCAAGGCAACAAACGGGTCGCATGACGTTCATTCTCGTCGTATCTTTGGGTGTATGGAAAAAACTGTGCCCCCAGACCTCGATACAGGTTATCACTACAACGTCATGCGGCGTGCTATTGACTTGATTGATGCAACCGAAGGCCCGCTGTCTCTTGAGGCGCTAGCGCGTGAGATGGACATGAGCGCAACGCACTTTCAGCGTACCTTTTCGCGCTGGGTAGGTGTGTCGCCCAAGCGCTATCAGCAGTATCTGACACTGAATCATGCCAAGTCGTTGCTTGCTGAGCGATTTACCATGCTTGACGCTGCGCATGCGACAGGGCTGAGCGGGTCCGGGAGGCTGCATGATCTTTTCCTGAGATGGGAGGCGATGAGCCCCGGTGAATACGCCAGAGCAGGGGCGAACCTGACGGTCTATTGGGGTTGGTTCGACAGCCCCTTTGGTCGCGCCCTCGTGATGGGCACCGACAAGGGGATTTGCGGACTTGGGTTCGCTGCTGAAATGGGTGAAGAATGGGCAATGCAGGATCTTATGCAGCGCTGGCCGCAAGCCTCTTTTGTGGAAGATGCGCCGCAACTGCACCCATGGGTTCTGGCCGCTTTTGGCACGCAATCGCCAGCATCTGATGCTGCAAAGTTCTACCTAATCGGGGCACCGTTCCAGATTAAGGTCTGGGAAGCTCTGCTGCGAATTCCTTCGGGGCATGTCACCAGCTATTCTGAGATTGCGCAAAGCATCGGGAACCCACGCGCGGTGCGTGCAGTGGGCACTGCCGTGGGGCGCAATCCCATCAGTTGGCTTATCCCTTGTCATCGGGCGTTGCGCAAATCTGGTGGCCTAGGCGGATATCATTGGGGTTTGCCTGTTAAACGGGCGATGCTTGCTTATGAGTCTGCCCGAGTAGAGGCATGAACTGCATCTTGATCAGGAAAATGTAATGGGCGGGATAACGCCAACTTGTTTTTTCCCTGTTCTGTCGCAGCATAGAATGTCTATCTTAAACACCAGAGAACGCGCCCCGCCCGAACGGGGCCAGATATCGGAGGCAGTAGAAAATGGTTACGCAAAAAATACCCGTTATGGTGGCGCTTGGTATAAGTGTTGCACTGGGGGCCTGTACAGACCCAGCTACGCTTGGCAATGATACCGGAAACCCGAACCAGAACCGGAACGAGGGCGCACTGATTGGTGCGTTATCCGGCGCAGTTCTTGGGTCAATCCTGAGCAATGATAAAAGCGACGGTGCCATCATCGGCGCTGTTGTTGGCGGTGCAGTTGGGGCAGGGATCGGATACAATCTGGATCAGCAAGAGGCCGAGTTGCGCCGCGACCTGAAGGATCAACGCGTTCGGATCACCAACACCGGTGATCGCCTGATCGTCACATTGCCTGAAGACATTCTGTTTGCCGTGGATAGTACGACAGTAAAATTCAGCTTGCGCAGCGATCTGGCTGTGCTGGCCGACAGCATGCAATCATATCCTAATTCCACGATCCAGATCGTGGGTCATACCGACAGCGACGGCGACGCGGCCTATAATCAGGGGCTCAGCGAGCGGCGTGCAAATGCTGTGGGTGACATCCTGCTGGACAACGGCGTTGCGTTCGACAGAATCCAAGTGTTCGGTCGTGGCGAAAATCAACCTGTTGCCAGTAATCTTACTGCAGAGGGAAAGGCGCTTAATCGGCGTGTAGATATTGTCATCCGGCCGAGTACATAGCTCTGAAAAAGGAAACGAAGATCGACTTCAATGTCGCGTACTTTGTGAGTGCTTGTTCAAAGAGGGATAAAAATGACATTACCGGTTTTGCTTGGCTTATCGGGTTCGCTTCGTGCGGGTGCCACCAATCGCAAACTGTTGCGCGCGGCGGCGCGACTTTTCGGTGACTGCACTTACGTCGAAGCGGATTTGCAAATGCCACTTTACGACGGCGATCTTGAAACATCGGCTGGGGTTCCGGATGCCGTGAAGATCCTTGCTGGACAGATTGCCGATGCCGATGCGATCCTGATTTCGACGCCTGAATACAATAAAGCACCCTCAGGTGTTCTCAAGAATGCGTTGGATTGGGTCAGCCGTGTCGAAGGCAACCCTTGGGCTGAAAAGCCGCTTGCGGTGATGTCAGCTGCAGCGGGCAGGGCCGGCGGAGAGCGTGCACAAATGGTTCTGCGGGGCTTCATGGTCCCATTTCGACCGCGCATTTTGCAAGGTCCTGAAGTTCATCTGGCGGCAAGCAGTGATCAGTTTGCGGAGGATGGTACTCTTGTAAGCGAGCGCTACGCGCGTGGACTGTCCGAGCTGATGGAGGCCTTGCGCGCAGAGGTCAATCGCTAGGGTTAGGGCTCAGGGGCATCGTAAGATAAAATTGCATCACCGAACACTGGCTGAAAATCAAAAATTTCGACGCGTTATATGACGCAGGTCGTTTCAGATATTTCGTCAAACGTTACAGTTCTCTATGCTCACCTCGATCAGGTTGCCGTCCGGATCGCGCATATAAAGCGAAAGGATCGGGCCAATCGCTCCCGATCTTTCAACCGGACCATCTTCGATTTCAACTCCTGCAGATTGAAGGTGAGATTGCCAATCTTCAATCGGTGTCTGTGTTAGAAAACACAGATCGGCAGAGCCAGAGACCGGCACGGCGGCTTTGGGCGTAAACTCTTGACCCGCCTTGTGCAGGTTGATTTTCTGGTCACCAAAACGCAAAGCATGCCGGATTGTGCCATCAGCGACGGTAAATGGGGCGTGTTCCATTCCCAACACATCGCAATAAAATGAGATGGATGCGTCAATATTGATTACGGTCAGCACAAGATGGTCGAGGTTGGTCAGTTTGGGCTGTTTCAATCTGCGGCTCCTTGGATCATGATCGCACCATGCAAAATGATATGCCAAACCTCGCTCGTCAAAAAGATGTACTTGATCCCGCGCGTGCGCAGGCCGTGCAAGTTACCCTGGGCCAAGCGCCGGATTTGTCTGCAGGTGACGCGCTGCCGCCGTTTTTTCACCAACTCTATTTCTGGGCTCCGGTTACCCCCGAGGATCTGGGCCGCGATGGGCATCCAAGGGTTGGGGGGCTGATCCCGGACATGGGATTGCCAAGACGAATGTGGGCGGGGGGGCGATTGCAGTTTGATGTGCCATTGGTCCTCGGCGAACCAGCCGAGCGTGTATCTGTTTGCGAAACTGCGCAGCCCAAACAGGGGCGCACGGGGCCACTGGCCTTTGTCACCTTGCGCCACGAAATCATGCAGGGCGGCAAAACCTGTGTGACAGAATGGCAAGACCTCGTTTACCGCGAGGATCCAGACCCATCAGAGACCAAGCCAACTGCTCCTTTAGCCCCGACAGATGAAGATCAGGCTCAAGCACATAATTTCGACGCAACAGTGCTGTTTCGCTATTCGGCGCTGACGTTCAATGGGCATCGCATCCATTATGATCAGCCTTATGCCAAATCAGTGGAGGGTTATGACGGTCTGGTGGTGCATGGGCCATTGCTGGCGCAACACCTGATGCTGATGGCTCAGGATGCGCTGGGTCCTTTGTCGACATTTTCATTTCGCGCGACGGCACCTTTGATGCATTCTGAGACTGGGATCTTTTGTCGTAAGGGGCGAAAGCTGTGGGTGCGGGGCCCGGATGGGCGCCAATGCATGACGGCCGAGGCTTAAAATGACGATGGGACGTCGAAGCCATCGGGGATGGTGTTGATCTTGTCCATGACCAGATCGGCCATGGTTTGCGCAACTTTTGGGGCCATGCCAAATCCAATCTTGAAGCCGCCATTGGCGATATAATGGCCCGAGCGATCGGGCCAGTGACCGAGCATGGGCGCACGGCTGCGACTGCGCGGTCGCAGACCGGCCCACCGTGCGATAACAGGCGCATCAGAAAGCGCAGGGACTGCTGCGCGTGTCCGTTTAATGATCTCATCAAGCTGTGCGTCTGTTCCGGTGTTGGTGCTGAATGTGCGCTCAGTTGTTGATCCTATCGCAGTGGTGCCGTCTGCATGCGGTATGATGTGCAAGGTATCGGCAAACAGTTGTGGGCCGCCCGGCATCGCGTAACCCAAAAGTGCGGCCTGTCCCTTGATCGGGCTGCCGACGACACGGCTGCGTTCGGCGTTGAGCCTGTGCAGCCCGTCAACGCCTGTTGCATGTACGATGGCGCCTTGGTCGGTTCCATTTGTTAGGATTGGGACGCCGCGCGCCTGTAAAGCGGCAACCAGAGACAGACAGGCCTGTTTGGGATGGATGCGTGCACTGAGCGTGTCGAATATCTCATACCCTGATGGGCTGGGCACGGTCCATTCTGTGGGTTCGGAGCGCCTGACGTGCCATCGCGCGGCGTCGCCCCAAAGGCTGTTGGCTGAGGTTGCGCGTGCCTGGGCTAGTGCCAAGCCTGCTGCGTCAGAGATAGGTTGAATGCGGCCAAGACGCGCATAACCCGGCGACAGGCCGCCCATGTCCTCCACCTCGGCCCAAAAGGAGCGCGCCATCAATAGGCTTTCCAGTTGGAACTGCTTTTTAGGGTTCCAGTTCTCGGGCACGTGCGGGGCGAGCGCGCCGACGATCCCACCGCTTGCACCTGCCGCCGGGCCATGTGGGTCGATCACCTGTACCCGCGCCCCGCGTTGCACCAGCGTCCACGCTATTGACAACCCAAAGATCCCCGCGCCGCGCACTGTGATGTCTGCCGTTGCCAATATGTGCCCCTTCCGCCACTGTCACATCGATGGACAGCTCATACAGGGGTAACGGATGCAGGACCAGCAGGCAGAATTGGAATGGCGCGAGGACGCTGTACCGGTGTCGTTGCATTTTGACGATCCCTATTTCAGCCTTGAAAATGGACTGGCCGAAACTGAGCATGTGTTTCTCGCGGGTAATGATCTGCCAGCACGATTTCGAGACGGATTTCATGTGGGCGAACTGGGTTTTGGCACTGGTTTGAACTTTTTGGCGACATGGGCTGCCTGGCGCGCCTTTGGCGCGGGTGGAACGCTGCGCTTCACCAGCTTTGAAGCCTTTCCCATGTCACCTGCGGATATGGCCACAGCGCTGGCTGCTTTTCCTGCGCTGTCAGGGCTTGCAACGCAGTTGGTGAACGCCATGCAGAAGGGCGTTGGTGTCTGCACATTTGAAGATGTGCACCTGACCTTGATTTTGGGCGATGCCCGACAGACGGTGCCGTCTTGGGGCGAACGGGCTGATGCATGGTACCTTGATGGGTTCTCGCCCGCCAAGAATCCTGAGCTTTGGGGGCGCGATTTGTTGCAGGCGGTGGCCGCCCATACTGCACACGGAGGCACAGCAGCCACCTATACGGCGGCTGGCTTTGTGCGGCGCGGGCTGCAGGACGCCGGGTTTCATGTGACGCGGGCGCCGGGCTTTGGGCGCAAACGCCACATGACGCACGCGGTCCTTGCATGAGCGCGGGCAACAATGCGCGGCTTGGCATTGCGCTGATGATTGCTGTATCGGTGGTGTTCGCCGGACAAGATGGGATTTCGCGGCACCTTGCCGGTGAATACAACGTCTACATGGTCGTGATGATCCGCTATTGGTTTTTCGCAGCGTTCGTCATCGCCATTGCAGCTCGAAAAGCGGGTGGGATTGCCTTGGCCGCACGTACCGCGCGCCCGGCGATCCAGATATTACGTGGTGTTTTGCTGGCGGCAGAGATCTGCGTGATGGTCACTGCGTTTACTGTTTTGGGGCTGGTGGAAAGCCATGCGGTATTTGCGGCCTATCCATTGCTGATCGCGGCCTTGTCCGGCCCAATCTTGGGTGAGCATGTGGGCTGGCGGCGCTGGTTGGCGATCTTTGTGGGGTTCATAGGAGTCCTTATTATTCTCAAGCCCGGTTTGGGAGTGTTTGACCCGGCGGCCGCTATCCCGTTGGTTTCAGCGATCATGTTCGCGATCTATGGGCTTTTGACACGCTTTGTGGCGCGCGATGACACTGCTGCGACCAGTTTCTTCTGGACGGGTACCATGGGTGCGCTGGCCGTCACCGCCGTTGGCCTGTGGTTTTGGGAACCGATGGGCCGCGGAGATTGGGCTTGGATGGGTGTACTATGTATCACGGGCGCGCTGGGTCATTGGCTGTTGATCCGCTGCTATGAGGTGGCGGAAGCCAGCGCAGTGCAACCCTTTGCTTATTTCCAAATGGTCTTTGCTGCGCTCGTTGGGATTACTTTGTTTGGCGAGGTGCTTGAACCTAATGTTCTGATCGGAGCGGGCATCATCGTGTGTGCCGGTCTATTCACCCTTTGGCGCGAAAGACAGCAGAGTTGAGCCGGCAAGCTCGGCACTGAACGGGATAGGAAGAGGATACTTTCCAAGGCGCGCGCGATAGATTGGCAAGCTTTCGGCGACTCGCATCACGTAGTTGCGGGTCTCGCCAAAGGGGATGTGTTCGATCCAGTCCACGACATCATATGCTTCTGAACCCTTGCGAGGGTCGCCGTACAGGGTCATCCAACGTATTGGCCTGCTTGGCCCTGCGTTATATGCCGCAGACATCAGGATGACATTTCCACCAAACCGACCTGCCAGTTGAGACAGAAAAGTTGTGCCAAGCTCAGCGTTATATACGGGATCAGAGGTCAGACGTGCGGTGCTATGTTCAGCACTGCGACCCAAATCGGCGGCCACATCCTTGGCGGTGGCGGGCATGACCTGCATCAGCCCACGTGCGCCCGCGCCGCTTTGAACAGATGGATCAAATTCGCTTTCGCGCCGCGCGATGGCAAGATTCATCTCTGGGGCCATGGGCAGATTAGCATAGGCCAGCGGGTGCAAAGGATAGTACGCCGCGTGCAGTGTTTCGCCCCGTTTGGCAACACGTTTGCCTATCCTGACCGCCATATTTGGCTGGCCTGCATCGATCGCGGCCTGACCCAACTGACCTGCTTCTTCACGATCGAGATCTTCGGCAAGATGCGCCCAGAAGCGCCCGGCCAAGTACAGTTCACCTGATGCTTGCAAAAGCATACCGGCTTCAAAAACATCGTGGCGCACGAGGTCAGAGCTGCGCCAGTCTTCAAATGCCTCGCGGCCATCCAGATCCGGATCCATCGGAAAGCCGCCGCGCTCTGTTGCCAGCAATCCATAAAACGATGTCTGGTATCGCGCTCCTTCGGCATAGGCCGCTTTTGCGGCACGACCGTTGCCAAGAGTTTCATGCGTGCGACCAATCCAATATGCCGCCCTGCCAATTGAGATCGGCGATAGAATTGCGGCGCGGTGGTTCTGGAAGTGCGTCAAGGCGGTGATCGGGTCTTGTAGCTTGCGCAATGCGATATAGCCCGCCAGCCATTCAAGGTCCGCATATGACGCGCCCTCTGTCAAAAAATGGCGAGCAGCCAGTTCATAAGCCAATGCAGCACTACCGTCGCGCATTTCGTCGCGGGCCAATCCGAGTCGGCGCTGCGCCCAGGAATCTGGCCGGCCCAGCCTTTCGGCGGATTGGGACCGATCGCGCAGCAGTGCCTTGGCATCTTCCCAACGCCCCTTGCGCACACGCCATTCGAACCGAGCATGGGCCAGACCCGGATCATCCGCCAAAGCTTTTGGAACAGCTTTGATCAGCGCATCTACAGCATCAGACTGTTGCTGCAGGGCCAGACGTGCTTTTGCCAATGCTTGATGGTCGGCTGGGACCAGCTTGAGCATTCGGCGGGCATCTTTTGTCTTGTTGCTCCATAGCAGACCATCCAGCCTCGTGATGTGATGGCTTGCAAGCAGGTCGCCATTCGTCTTCAAATATTCGTTCTGTGTTGTTTCGTTCATAGACATCGCGCACCAAGCTAGCACGATATTAGCCCTCGCATCCGCGCTTGCGCCGCTGCGTGCCAAAGCGTTGGCGTGGGCGAGCACTCCTTCGGGTGTTTGCGCGGGAAACGCGGCAAAGAATGCAAGGATATCTTCATCTTTTTGTTCGGTGACGACCGCCTCGGACCGGCGGCGCAACATGGGCTCTCCGGGCCAGTGAGGGCGACGGTCAAGAAAGGCTATGACGTCAGCAAAGCTGCCCCGCGCTGCGCGCAACCGGTGCCATTCTATAATGTCGGCGGCCACATCGCCATCACGTGCAGCAAGTTTGGCTGCCGTTTCCCAGTTTTCCGCCCGCACCGCGTCCATCGCCCATGCCAAGGGGCGTGGACGTTCCGCTGACACCGCAAAAGCGCTGGCAAAAAACAAAAAGATTGCAATGGCAAAGCGGCTCATCTCTTGCATTTCTGGTCTGCCCTTGGATACACGCTGTAAGCATATGCTCGGATCGTGCAATTACAACTAACGTTCCGGGCATACGCGAAATTCGTCTCAGGCCCTCTGCCTGCCACACGTAATAATGGAGCGTGAGAATGTTTAAAGGTTCTATGCCTGCCCTCGTCACGCCGTTTCGTAACGGCGCTTTGGATCTGGAAGCCCTCAAGAAGCTGGTGGAATGGCACATCGGTGAAGGGTCGCATGGGTTTGTTCCCGTCGGTACGACTGGCGAAAGCCCAACTTTGACCCATACCGAGCACGAGACGGCTATCGAGACTGTTGTCAAGGCTGCGGCAGGCCGGGTTCCAGTGATTGCGGGTGCCGGTTCGAACAATACGGTAGAGGCAATTCGTTTCGTTCAGTACGCGGAAAAGGTCGGGGCCGACGCAGCTCTGGTCGTTACCCCATATTATAATAAGCCAACCCAACGCGGTTTGGTTGCGCACTTTGCAGCGCTGCATGACTGCGCGGAAATTCCAATCATCATTTATAATATCCCCGGACGTTCGGTTGTTGATATGACCCCTGAAACGATGGCTGAACTTGCCAAGCTACCTCGTATTGTAGGCGTTAAGGATGCTACTGGAGATCTGGCGCGGGTCTGTGACACGCGCTTGGCGTGCGGCGACGACTTTATCCAGCTGTCGGGCGAAGATGCCACTGCGCATGGCTTCAATGCACATGGTGGGGTCGGCTGTATCTCGGTCACGGCAAATGTGGCGCCCAAACTCCTCAGTCAGGTGCAGGAAGCTTGCCTTGCTGGCGATTTCGCTAGAGCGCTTGAGGTGCAAGACAAACTGATGCCGTTGCACAAGGCGATTTTTACCGAACCTGGGCTGGTCGGTGCCAAATATGCGATGTCGCGGCTTGGCCTATGCTCTGATGAGGTGCGCCTGCCTTTGACTTGCTTGTCAGACGAGACGAAAGCGCTGGTCGATGCGGCATTGGTACACGCTGGCTTGTTGTAGCGCCGGATGGCGCCCTGACACAGCGGCTTATCGTTTGCCGTAATAAAGGCCGACCACGTGCTCAGCCTCTGCAAAAAATAGCCAGCGAGACGCGAATGCGCCACCCAAATGGCTGATCAGTGCCAACACCGCCAACCAATGTGAAAACGGTGCCAACAGCAGCAATAAAAGTGGGATGACTGCAAACAGCGCAATTGCGATCAGGCGCAATTTCATGCTGTGTTTTCGACCCACGACAAATGCAAACTCCTTGAGCAGGTAGTTTGTGCCTGTGTGGGGCGGCTCAAACGCCCGAACGTTGCCATTGGTGCCCAGACCTGTCGCCGTCGCAAGGTTTGTGCCTGAGTTTGCCAGCGCACCGTCGCCAATCATCCAAAGAACGACCTGAACAATAGCAGCCAGCAACACCAAGACGGTTGCCGTAGTAATTTGCCCGGCCAGAAGGGCACCGCCTGCGAGCGAAAAGCTTAGAAACATGAGTGGTGTCAGCGGTGAATTCCAGCGTGGAATTGTTTTAAGTTGGGCATAGATCATTGATGTGGTGAATACGGTGAGCAAGGAAAACAGCGCGCCTATCAACCCAAGTGCGACCCAACGCGTTTCAAAGAACACCAGACCAGCACCATAAAGCGCCATGACCATCAGCGCGATGACAGCGCATACGCCCTCGCGACTGAGCCAAGATGACCGCCACTGCTTAAACGCCTTAAGCGCGCGTTCGGGATGGCCAAGGTGAAAGGTGGACGACACCAGCCCACCGACCGCACACAGGTAAGCAATCACGAAGAACGCAAACGCGTTCAGCCCAGTAACAGCTGGCAAGCCGAGGCCCAGAAAGATCAGTAGCCCAAAGCCAACACCGCTGAACACAGTAAAGAAAATAACGGACGGGGCAGGATGCATCAGAGGTTCTCCAGTGTCTTGTCGAGCCAACCCAGAAAACCCTTGGTTTCTTGTGCGACGGGTTCAAGGTATGGTGCAAGAATGTCGATATCGCCTGCACCCTCTGACAAAGTGTCTTTGGGGCGGGGCGGCAGGTATTTATTGACGGGCTTGGTGCCCTGTTCTGGCATCAGGTCGATGCCACCACGTTCGGCGGTCAGTTTTGAAACGTTGCTTTCGGGGTCGGAAAAGTCGCCAAAATGGCGCGCACCTGCTGGGCACGTGCGCACGCAGGCCGGTTCGCGGTCTTCCTCGGGCAGGTTCTCATTATAGATCCGATCAACGCAGAGCGTACATTTCTTCATCACCTTTTCTACGGCATCCATTTCCCGAGCACCGTAGGGGCAGGCCCAAGCACATAAGCCGCAGCCGATACAGTCGCTTTCGTTGACCAGAACAATGCCGTCTTCAACTCGCTTATAGCTTGCACCTGTTGGACAGACCGTGACACAGGGCGCGTCTTCGCAATGCAGACAGGACTTGGGAAAGTGGACCAGTTGTGCAGTACCTTGTTCGGGTTGAACCTCAAAGCTGTGAACACGATTGAGAAATGTGCCAGACGGGTCTGAACCGTATGCGTCGGTATCAGCCAGGGGCGCGCCGTAGTTTTCAGTGTTCCAGCCCTTGCACGAAATTACGCAGGCATGGCAGCCCACACATGTGTCCAGGTCGATGACAAGACCCAGCTTTTTGGTGGTTGAGGTGGGCAGAGTTGTCATGTGACATGTCCCTCTGTTGGGTAAGGAAGAACCGGGCCTTTATTCCCGACCAGCTTATATTTTTTAATAGTTAAGTGAAACGCCGTCTGGGCTGGTGCGATATTCATTGCGCCGACAGCTTTGGTTTTGGATGTGTCCCAGTTGGCTATGAAGTAGACAAACGAGCCAACGGCGAGGGCGACAAATGCAGCGATGGCAAAAAGGGTGCGCCGTATTGGGTTCATTTGCCCACCTTCCACGTTAAATCTTTGGGGCCGCGGCCTACTGGAGATTTGACTGGGTCCATCGCGGGCTGGCTTTCAGTGGGCGGATCTGTTTTTTCAATGCGCACCTTCAGGTCGAACCAAGCTGCTTGACCGGTGATCGGATCAGAATTGGCCCAGCGAAGCCCATCGCCTTTGGGTGGCAGCAACTCGTGGATCAGGTGGTTGAGCAAAAAGCCGCGCGTTGCTTCAGGCGCGTTTTCGTCGAGCGCCCAGGCCCCTTTGCGCTTTCCGATTGCGTTCCACGTCCACACTGTATTTTCGTTCAGTGCCGCCATTTCCAGAACGGGGACCGTTATTGCACCATGCGGTGATGTAACGCGGGCCCAATCGCCATCTTGTAGCCCGTTTTCGCGCATCAGCTTGGTTGGCACATAGAGCGGATTATGCCCATGCAGTTGACGCAGCCATGCGTTTTGCGACCCCCACGAATGGTACATCGCCATGGGTCGCTGTGTGAGCGCGGTTATGGGGAATTCATCAGCTCTGTTCTCTGCGGCCGGATCGTACCAAATGGGCAACGGGTCCATAGTTGCTTTGATCCGGTCGCGCAGATGATCTGGTGGCTGACGGTCCCCATGCCCTTCTGCGGCAAGCTGGAAGCGGCGCATCGGCTCAACATAAAGTGAAAATAGATAGGGTTGCGGGCTATCATACAGCCCCATGCCTACTGCCCAATCTTGATAGTCCGCATTCCAGGGTTTGTAATAGTTCGCCCCTTGCGGAATATGTTCAACGAAAAATCCACCGTTCTCGATATAGTTTTCAAGTTGGCTTTCGTTGGCGGCACCACGCCCTGATTGTGTACCATTTTCGCCCATGCGCCAACCTGCAAGCGGGCCAATGCCGGGCTTGCGCTCATGATTGACGATGTAGTCGGCATAATCGTCGTACTTCTGGCTGCCGTCTTCGTTTGTAAAGCCTGGCAGGTTCAGTCGGGCACCCAGATCACATAGCACAGACTGGAAGCCACGAACGTCGCGGTCAGGTTCGATCACGGGCCAGCGAATGGCGTCGGCAGCAGCGTCAGCCTCGCAGATTGGACGATCGAGCAATGAGATACAGTCGTGCCGTTCCAGATAGGTTGTGTCAGGCAGAATTAGGTCTGCATAGGCCACCATTTCCGAACTATACGCATCCGAATAGATTATGCGGGGGATCACATAATCGCCGTTTTCATCCGTATCGGTCAGCATGTCGATTACGCCGCGTGTGTTCATCGACGAGTTCCACGACATGTTGGCCATATACATGAACAACGTGTCGATTTTGTAGGGATCGCCGGCATATGCGTTTGAGATCACCATATGCATCAGACCATGGCTTGACATCGGGTTGTCCCAGGAGAAAGCCTTGTCGATCCGTGCAGGCGTGCCGTCTTCGCGCAATGCAAGGTCGTCAGGGCCGTGGGTAAAGCCCAGGTGTGGGCCATCGAGCGGTGCGCCCGGTGTGACCTTGCAATGCGGCTTGGGATGGGCCGTTGCAGGTTTTGGATAGGGCGGCTTAAAACGGAACCCACCGGGCACTTCGACGCTGCCCAATAGGATTTGCAATACGTGCAGTGCGCGACAAGTTTGGAAGCCGTTGGCGTGCGCGCTGATCCCGCGCATGGAATGAAAGCTGACCGGTCGGCCTTGCATTGTCTTGTGCGTTTGACCGCGGAAATCAGTCCATTCTTGTTCTAGCTCAAACGCCTCGTCAAAGGCGACGCGCGCTATCTCGGCGGCCAACGTACGGATGCGCTGGGCAGAGATGCCGACGCGCTCGGCAACCGCTTCGGGTGCATAGTCGTCAGATAAATAGCGGTCTGCCATATGGTGCATGACGGTATTGTGAGTGATACCTGCATGGCGGTGCGTGGCGGCTAGATCGGGCTTTACGCCCTTTTGGTCAAACGGGGTCAGCTTGCCTGTGGTGCGGTCCATTACTAATTCTTTGCCGTCATCATCGCGCAATAAAAGGCCAAATTCGGAGGATTTTTCGTCTCCGTTCACGAAGCAAGGCGCGTTGGTGTATTGCGCCAGATAGTTGACATCGATTTTGCCTGCTTTCATGAGGCAGTGGACCATGGACAGGATGAACAGCCCGTCTGTGCCTGGTGTGATGCCAACCCAGTCATCTGCCACCGCGTTGTAACCGGTGCGGATAGGGTTCACGCCAATGACGCGCGCCCCGCGTGCTTTGATTTTGCCAATGCCCATCTTGATTGGGTTGCTGTCATGGTCTTCGGCGACACCAAACAGCATGAACAGCTTGGTGTGATCCCAATCTGGCTGGCCGAATTCCCAGAACGCGCCACCCATTGTATAGATGCCGGCTGCAGCCATATTCACCGAGCAAAAGCCACCATGTGCCGCATAGTTTGGTGTTCCAAAATTTTGCGCCCAAAAGCTGGTAAAGGACTGTGATTGATCACGACCGGTGAAAAACGCTAATTTGGACGGGTCATCTTTGCGAATTGGTTCAAGCCAGTTTGTTGCGATACCCAAGGCCTCGTCCCAGCTGATTTCCTCGAACTCGCCAGATCCGCGTGGACCGACCCGTTTCAGTGGTGCGCGCAGACGCGATGGTGCGTTAACCTGCATGATCCCGGCGGAGCCTTTGGCACACAATACACCCTTGTTCACAGGGTGATCCCGGTTGCCTTCGATATATGCGACCTTGCCGTCTTTCATATGCACATTAATGCCGCAGCGGCAGGCGCACATGTAGCAGGTGGTTTTGCGGATCTCGTCCGAAACCTTGGGGGATAAATCAAGCTTGGGCTGGTTCATAAGGTCCCTTTCAAAGCAGCGGATTGAAGCGCGGTTACAGCGATCATGTGCAGGACATCATCGGTTGTACAACCACGGCTGAGATCGTTGGCGGGTTTTTTAAGACCCTGAAGAATTGGTCCAATGGCTGTGCAACCACCGACTCGCTGTGCAATTTTGTATCCGATGTTGCCTGCGTCGAGGTTTGGAAAGATCATGACATTGGCTTGACCGGCGACATCTGACCCTTTGGCTTTGGATGCGCCAACACTGGGCACAAAGGCCGCATCAAATTGCAATTCGCCATCCGAAGCGATTTCGGGGTGCTGGGCATGCAGAATTTCACTTGCCTCTGTCACCTTTGATACGCTCGGGTGGCGCGCACTGCCTTTAGTCGAAAATGACAACAGCGCGACCTTGGGTTTAACGGCTAACAGTGCGGCGCAAGATGCGGCGGCTTGGGCCGCGATGGCTGCCAATTCCTGTGCCGTAGGATCAATAACGAGACCACTGTCGCTGAAGATCATGGCCGAACGGCCCGATGGATGCCCTTTGGGCAGGACCATCAGAAAAAAGCTGGAAACCAAGGCTGCGTCGGGTGCTTTCCCGATGAACTGCAATGCTGCGCGCACTGTATCCGACGTGGTCGCAACCGCGCCGCCCACGGTGCCATCAGCAAACCCCATGTGCACAAGCGCCGCTGCATAGACCATCGGATCTTTGGCCAATTCAGTTGCTTGTTCTTTTGTGATGCCCTTGTGGCTCCGCAGGGCAAAAACGGTTTGGACGATCTGCGGTGTCATCAAAGAAGTCGCAGGGTCAGCGATCATCAACTGATCGGACATTGCCGTGTTTTCAGTTGCCAGAGCGGCTGAGATTGTTTTGGTTTCTCCGACCAATGTGATTGTGGCGATGCCCAACGCCACAGCGCGCACGGCAGCGGCCACGATCCGAGGATCGTGGCCTTCGCTCAACACAATATGAGCGGGGTGAGCCGCCGCACGGGTCTGGATGTCTCCCAGTACGCTCATGCGATGGATCGTTTTGCTTGTCGATCTAACACGATTTTTCAGGCGCCGTTCATGTCATCGGCAGAGATACCTGCCACCGTCACCGGCTTTTTCATCGCGTCGCGACGGAACGGTTCGCCCAGTTCCTGATTGAGCATGACTTCAATCAGGGTGGTTTTGCCATTCTTCATTTGATCATTGATCGCCTTGTTCAAGGTATCCGTCAATTCATCCATCGTGCGGACGGCAACACCCTCAAGGCCGCATGCCTTTGCGATACCGGCATAGGATACTGATGTGTCCAGTTCGGTGCCGACAAAGTTGTCTTCAAACCATAGGGTCGAATTTCGCTTTTCGGCGCCCCACTGGTAGTTGCGGAAAACAATCTGCGTGACCGGTGGCCAGTCGCCGCGACCGATGGCGGTCAGTTCATTGACAGCAATGCCAAATGCACCGTCGCCTGCAAAGCCGACAACCGGAACATCCGGCTGGCCAATTTTTGCGCCAACAATTGCCGGGAGACCGTAGCCACAGGGACCAAACAGACCCGGTGCAAGGTATTTCCGACCTTCGTCAAAGTCAGGATATGCGTTACCGATGGCACAGTTGTTGCCGATGTCTGACGAGATGATCGCCTCGCGGGGGAGCGCGGACTGAATGGCACGCCATGCCATGCGTGGGCTCATCCAGTCTGGCTTGTCGGCGCGCGCGCGCTCGTTCCATGTGGTGCCGGGATCATCGTCTTCGTGGTCCATTGACGACAGTTGCTGCGCCCATGTCGACTTTGCCGTTGCGATACGCGATTTGCGGTCGGCGCGGCCGGCATCTCCGGCAGTTTCGCTCAGACCGGCTAGAATGCCGCGCGCAACTTTGGCTGCGTCACCAACGATGCCGACAGTCACTTTCTTGGTCAGGCCTATGCGGTCAGGGTTGATGTCGACTTGGATGATCTTGGCATCCGTTGGCCAATAGTCCATGCCGTATCCGGGAAGTGTCGAAAATGGGTTCAACCGGGTGCCGAGGCACACAACGACATCTGCGCTTTTAATCAATTCCATTCCTGCCTTGGACCCGTTGTAGCCCAATGGGCCAGCAAACAGGGGGTGCGATCCGGGGAAGGCGTCGTTGTGCTGGTAGCCAACGCAAACGGGTGCATCTAAACGTTCTGCCAGATCCATAGAGGCTTGGATGCCGCCTTCGGAAAGGACAACACCGGCACCGTTCAGGATCACAGGGTTCTTGGCACCAGAGATCAAAGCCGCCGCCGCCGCGATAGAATTCTCGCCACCGGGTGAAACTTCGAATTCGATGGGGTCAGGGATTTCGATGTCGACAATTTGGGTCCAGTAATCACGGGGCAGGTTAATCTGCGCCGGGCCAGACAAGCGCTTGGCCTGTGCGATGACACGGGTCAAAACCTCTGCAACACGACTTGGGTCACGGACTTCTTCTTGGTACGCGACCATGTCCTGGAACAGGGCCATTTGTTCAACTTCTTGAAAGCCGCCTTGGCCAATAGTTTTGTTCGCGGCCTGTGGCGTGACCAACAAAAGTGGTGTGTGGTTCCAGTAAGCGGTTTTTACCGCAGTCACAAAGTTGGTGATGCCTGGGCCGTTCTGCGCGATCATCATCGACATTTCGCCCGTGGCGCGGGTGTAGCCATCTGACATGAAGCCCGCAGAGCCTTCGTGCGCACAATCCCAGAACTTGACCCCAGCTGATGGGAACAAGTCAGATATAGGCATCATAGCCGATCCGATAATGCCAAACGCGTGGCGGATGCCGTGGCGCTGTAGCGTTTTTACAAATGCTTCTTCAGTGGTCATCTTCATAGGGCAGTCTCCGAGCATCGGGCGTCGATTCGCCCTT
>Ga0206679_10001087_pt1 | contig 22611 bp, 22 predicted proteins | sample M110012015metaG_FD_155464 | JGI IMG/M metagenome (GOLD analysis project Ga0206679, IMG submission 155464) | Ammonia-oxidizing marine archaeal communities from Monterey Bay, California, United States - M1 100m 12015 | ecosystem: Environmental > Aquatic > Marine > Intertidal zone | place: USA... | reverse complement strand
ATATGGTGGTTATGGGTGGACTTGAACCACCGACCCCAGCATTATGAATGCTGTGCTCTAACCAGCTGAGCTACATAACCAAAAGAGCGACCATTATCGAAATATTTTAATAAAAAGTCAAGACAAACTACAAAATAAGCAATTGATTAATATCATTCACATTTCATCAACTAGGTTTTCAATATAAAATTTAGAAATGTCTTTTATTACAGTTATGCTTTAAATGGCAAAGTCAAATCTTAAAGTTGCTCTTACCGGAGGTATTGCTTCAGGAAAAAGTCAAGTCAGCGCCCTTTTAGAAGGACACGGTTGTTTCATCATTGATTTAGATGTTATTGCTAGAGAAGTGGTAGAACCAGGTACTGCAGGTCTTAATGAATTAATAGAAAATTTTGGCAATTCTATTTTGTCAAAAGATGGAACGCTTAACCGCAAATATTTGAGAGATGAGCTGTTCAAAAAAGGACGCAATCGAGCGCTCATTGAGAAAACCCTACATCCAAAAATTTTACAAAAAATGAAAGCCGCTATGGATGCATGTACACAAGGCATCGTTATTGTAGTTGTCCCACTTTTAGTCGAAAAAAACCTTTGGCAACCCTTTGACAGAGCGATTTTAGTTGATTGTGAGGTTGACAATCAAATCAATCGGCTCATGGCTAGAGAGAAAATTGATCAATCAAAAGCGGAAGCCATGTTGCTAGCACAAGCTAGCCGTGAACAACGCCTTCAACTGAATGATCACCTGCCAACTGATATTATTGAAAACAATGCAAAGATTGTTGAATTAGAGACAAGAGTAGCTAATCTATATAAAAAGCTCTCCTCTCTCTGATAAATAATTTGAGAGTCAGCTTATTTGATTTTAAGGCGCTTGACCTCTTTGCCACCCATCAAGTGTGAATCAATAATCTCGTCAACGTCTTCTTCATCAATATACTGATACCAAACGTCGTCCGGATAGACCACAGCAACGGGGCCATGTTCACATCGTCCTAGGCAGCGAGATTCGCTAACACCAAAACGTCCTTCACCTAACATCAAATTCTCACGGCAGCGGTCCTTGGCATAACGATAGAGTTCTTTGGCGCCATTTTGTGAACAGCATTGCTTGCCATTAGTGCGAATATTGTTACAGAAAAAAATGTGGTGTTTATAAAAGTTACTCATAAATCCATGGCCCTCTTGTAGCATTTTTTTTTGTCAATACCGGTAATTTTGGCAGCTATCTTAGCAGCTTTCGAAGTACCCATTTCAGCACAAAGAATGGGCAACAAGGAGTCTAATTGGATCTCAGCTTCTGCCAAATCTATTTCATTAGTTGCTGAAATCAATATCACAAATTCGCCTTTCTGGTGGTTCTGATCAATAGTAAGGTACTCAATTAGATTTGGAATTGAACCTGTGTGGATTGTCTCGAATGCCTTAGTTAACTCCTTTGCAAGACAGACTTCTCGACTATCTCCAAAGATTGCTTGCATATCAGTTAAGGTCGCCAATACACGCTTAGGAGATTCGTAAAAAATAATCGTCTCTGTTCGACCGGCAAGACCTGTCAATAGCTTTATTCTTGCAGTTTGTTTGCTCGGCAAAAAACCTAAAAAAGTGAAGCTGTCACTTGCTAAGCCTGAAGCAGATAGAGCGGTAATTAGTGCAGTTGGACCCGGAATGGGAACAACTTTTAGGCCCTCTTTTTTTGCTTGAGCGACTAAAAAATACCCAGGATCGCTAATAAGCGGTGTACCTGCATCACTAATTAGAGCTATAGATTTACCAGAGTATATCTCACTAATAATGGCTTTTGTTTTTTCTCGTTCATTGTGCTCATGAAAAGCACGAATGGGTTTTGAAATATCTAAATGTGACAACAGTGTTTTGCTATGTCGAGTGTCCTCTGCCAAGACAAAATCAACACTTTTTAGGACTTCAAAAGCTCTAAATGTAATGTCATCTAAATTACCGATTGGAGTGGCAACGATATAAAGTGTTCCTGTCATATATTTAACTTAAAGCCAAAACTAGCAGCAAATAATTTGAAAACAGACGTCATTATGCTTGATAAATAGATTAATTATTAAAATATATCTTTTGGTTTGGCCTTAGTATCATTAAATCTGATTTAAAATACAATGAAAGTTACTTGTTAACAATAGCCCCGTTAGGGCAAAGGAGTAATAGTGAAAAAAGTTATGCTGTTATGCGCCTTATTGGTTACATCGTCTATCTTCTCTTCATGCTCTCCTATAGTACAAGGTGCTGCAGCTGTAACTACGGTAGCTACGATGTCAAATGACCGTCGTAGTGCAGGTGAGATTATTGATGACAAAACGCTTAACTTCAACCTTAGCAATATTGTCAGAAAAGATGCAATACTTGAAGATATGCATATCAACTTCATGGTCTATAACAAAGCTGTTCTAATGACAGGAGAAGCACCAAGCATCGAAGCAAGAGATTACCTCGAAAAACAAATTAAGCAAAAGGCACCAAAAATAAGGCAATTCATTAATGAGGTCTCAGTGATGCCAAACAGTAGTTACTTGTCAAGAGCCAAAGATGGAATTATAACTGTACAAGTTGAGGCATTATTTCTTGACCAGGAAGTCTTTCATCCAGCCCATGTTCAAGTAATAACTGAACGAAGGACAGTTTATCTAATGGGGTCAGTTACCAAAAGAGAGGCTGAACATGCCACCAATCTGGCCACTAAAGCAAAAAATGTTGACAAGGTCGTTAAACTATTTAACTATTTGTTGGTTCGCCCTGCAAAAGAAATTGAGAGAGACAACAAAAGAAAAGTGGAAGCTGAAAGGAGGGCTGAGCTAGAAGCTAAAAAGGCTGAGCTTGAAGCTGCACAAACAGCACTTCAGCAACAAATTAACGAGCTTGGCACTAACTAAACTAACTCCTGTATCGGACTAAATGATTGTCGGTGGATGCCTTTTATTGGACCATATTTTGACAAAGCAATGAGGTGTTTTTGGGTGCAGTAACCTTTATGTTGGGCAAAACCGTATTGTGGATATTGTGAATCCAATTCTCGCATTTGTCGATCTCGAGTTACTTTTGCGATGATAGATGCGGCCGAAATTGCTGTCTCACTCAAGTCCCCTTTTACGATTGCAATACAGTTTGGAAGATCTGGGCATTGATTACCATCCACTATTACATTGAACATAGTTATACCTCTTTGCTTCGAATAGTTTTCCTGTAAATCAATAATAGCTCTTTTCATTGCCAACATGGTTGCTTGTAAGATATTGATTTGATCAATCTCAATACTGCTTGCCTCGCCCACAGACCAGTCACACCAGTTAGTAATCTGTTGATAGAATGAATCACGTTTTTTTTCGCTCAGTTTTTTTGAATCTGTTAAACCAGATAGATAAAAATCCGGGGGTAAGATAACAGCTGCTGCAACAACACTTCCCACTAATGGACCTCTTCCGGCTTCGTCAACACCAATTGTTCTCAAATCATTGGTATCTTTAAATTGCTTTGAAGCCAATGTCAGTCCTGTAATAAGCACCCTGCCAATCAACCTTCTCAAGAAACTTGTAGGCTTTTGTTTGTGCTTGTTGGATATCTTTACCCAAAGCTGTTGCACACAGAACACGCCCACCATTGCTATAGATAATATTGTCATCTAACTTGGTGCCAGCGTGAAAAATTTTGGTATCAACTAGATCACTAGGCAGTTCAATTTTTTCCCCCTTAGTATATTTTTCTGGATAACCATTGGCTGCCATGACAACTCCCAAGCAAGCTCTTTCATCCCACTCAACAACAACTTCATCTAACTTACCTTGAGTGGCCGCAATACATAGTGAAGCAAGATTAGATTTCAAGCGCATCATAATAGGTTGTGTCTCTGGGTCACCAAATCTACAATTGTATTCCAATACTTTTACCTTGTTATTTTCATCTATCATCAACCCCGCGTACAAAAAACCAGTGTAGGGGGCACCTTCTGATGCCATGGCATCAACAGTGGCTCGAATCACTGTATGCATCACATTCTCAAAAATGCACTCACTAACAATTGGTGCGGGTGAGTATGCTCCCATACCGCCAGTGTTAGGTCCTTTGTCACCATTATCTCGAGCCTTGTGATCTTGTGACGTTGCCATAGGTAGGATATTACTTCCATCCACCATGACAATAAAACTTGCCTCATCTCCAACTAAAAACTCCTCAATCACAACGCGCGACCCTGCCTCACCAAAAAGGTTTCCTTGCAACATATCGTGAATGGAGTCAATTGCCTCTTGTTCTGTATTAGCAATAATCACGCCCTTACCTGCTGCCAAACCATCCGCTTTAATCACAATGGGAACACCTTTTTCTTTAACGTAATGAATAGCAGACTCTGCTTCCGTAAATACTTGATAAAAGGCAGTAGGAATGTTATTTCTATGCAGAAAATCTTTACAAAATGCCTTTGAGCCTTCTAATTGAGCAGCTAGTTGGGTAGGTCCAAAAATAGCCAACCCTTGAGCTCGAAAATCATCCACAATGCCAATTACAAGAGGAGCCTCTGGCCCAACAATTGTAATATCGATAACTTCGCTTTTAGCAAACTCAATTAGTGCTGAAATATCTTCAGATTCTATCTCGATGTTTGATATTTTATGTTCTAACGCAGTTCCTGCATTTCCCGGCGCCACAAAAACATGCTGAACCTCTTCAAAGCCAGCGCACTGCCAGGCTAAGGCATGTTCGCGACCCCCTGAACCGATTACTAAAACCTTCATAATAATTCCCTTGTGTCACTTGAACCTAATCGATCTAGGTCATTATGGTTACAAATTATAATCTAGCAACATATCGCTGCCAGTGAAAAACAAAACAAAGTCAATGACTATGACTATGACTATGACTATGACTATGAGATTATTTTTACTTATTCAAAGAAACTAAACTTGGCCTATACTTAAACAAATAACCGCTTGGGTAAGATTTCAGACATTAGGTTGCTTTCACCAATGCCTATAAATTGCTCATTGTGATCATATAGCTTGAGCTTTTGAGAAGCACTAAAACCTAGGTATTTAATTTTTTTACCCAGTCTAATATCACCGGTTTGCTCTGAGTCTAAATAAGCACTTTCAAAGCTTGGTAGCATTTCATCGGCACCTAAGATGACGGAATCAAGAGACTCAAGGTTTTGCTCCTTAAGTTTTAATAACTCTTCATATGTTTTACTCCCACTAAGATCTAAATGAGAAAACCCTGTTCTTCTTAATTCAATAACATACCCACCACATCCGAGAGATTTACCTATGTCTTCAACTAAAGTCCTGATATATGTGCCTTTAGAACAAAAAACATCCAGGCTTAAAACTTCATGTTCGAAATTAAGAAAATTGATTTTATGGATAGTCACCGGTCTTGGAGGTCTTTCAATCTCAATACCTTTTCTTGCAAGCTTATACAATGGAGTGCCCTGTCGTTTCAATGCTGAATACATTGGTGGGATTTGATGAATATCTCCAATAAACTGTGACAAAATTGTTTTAATAGAGCTTTCATCAACTCCTTTAGTTGGTCCAAAGTCGACTATCCTGCCCTCTGAATCACCGGTGCTACTGACCTGTCCAAACTTGGCACGAACCAAGTAGCGCTTATCATCATCAAGTAGAAATTGTGCTACCTTGGTGGCCTGCCCTAAACAGATAGGCAATAAACCAGTTGCGAGCGGATCCAGGCTACCGGTATGGCCAGCCTTATTTGCGCAAAATAAGCGCTTAACTTGCTGTAAAACGTAGTTCGAACTACTTCCACTAGCCTTATCCAATAAGACAACACCGTTAATGTCTCTAGCTTCTTGATTGGGTTTAGACATTGAAATTCAATAATTTAGAGTCTGCTAAGAAGGTCGTCTATCCTAGCCCCTGTATTAGGCGTCGTATCATAAATAAAACTCAGTGTTGGCGTGTGCCGCAAATCCAAAGTCTTAGACAAGCTTGAGCGAAAAAAACCACTAGCCTTGTTAAGTAGGGATACAACAATCTTGTTGGAATCTGCATCTACAGAAAAAAATACTTTTGCACTAGTGAGATCACGACTAACGATAACATCAGTTATAACGACCTGCTTTAATCGAGGATCTTTAACCTCTTGTTTCAACAACAAAACTAATTCACGTCGGATAAGCTCATTAACTCTTTCAGTTCTGTAACTAAGTTGTTGAGCCACTAAGGAAATCTCCTCTATAGTTTACGAGCTCGCTCAATGCGTTCGAACACTTCAATTTGGTCGCCTGGTTGGACATCAGTATAGTTGAGAACACCGATACCACATTCAGTACCTGACTTGACTTCTTTGACGTCATCTTTAAAACGTCGCAATGACTCCAATTCTCCTTCATATATAACTATACTTTCACGCAGCACTCGAATTGGGCTATCTCTCTTAACGATACCTTCATCTACCATACAACCAGCAATATCACCAAATTTAGGAGACCTAAAGACATCTTTGACGCTCGCCATACCGATAATATTTTCACTAAGTTCTGGACCCAGTACGCCACCCATAATGGCCTTCATGTCATCAATCAGATTATAAATTATGCTGTAATATTCAATCCTGACTCCTTCAGTGTCAGCAGTTTTTCGGGCAACAGCATCGGTACGGACATTGAAACCAAACACGATTGCATCAGAAGCGCTTGCCAGCGAAATGTCCGTGTTATTGATTGCACCTACACCAGAAGAAACAACCTTAACCTTGATTTCATCTGTTGATAGCTCTTCTATTGCTTCAACCAACGCCTGGGATGAGCCATGAACATCAGATTTAAGTAGGACATTAACGGTCGAAATTTCTCCTTCTTCCATTTTTGAAAAGAAATTATCCATCTTTTCAGCCTGCTGCTTTTGCAATTTCGTTTCTCGGTCTTTTGTTTTTCTGAAATCAGCCACTTCTCGTGCCTTGCGCTCACTCTCTACCACTAATACTTCAGCTCCTGAGTCTGGCACACCAGACAAGCCTAAAATTTCAACTGGTGTCGAAGGGCCGGCCTCTTTAATGGGTTTGCCGTTGTCATCAATAATTTGCTTGATCTTTCCATGCTCTAAACCAGCAATTACTATATCGCCTTTTTTCAATGTACCTGATTGCACTAGAATTGTAGTCACCTTGCCTCGTCCTTTGTCCAATCTAGCCTCCAGAACAACACCACTAGCTGCCTTATTTATGACCGCTTTAATTTCATTCATTTCAGCAGTCAGAGTGATACTTTCTAGAAGCTCATCAATACCTTCACCAGTATGCGCTGAAACACCAACCATCAAAACGTCACCACCCCATTCTTCGGAAATAACGTCATGGGTAGAAAGCACCTGCTTCACTTTGTCGATTGCCACGCCCTCTTTGTCTATTTTGTTAATCGCCACAATAATAGGAACTTCTGCATCTTTGGCATGCTTAATTGATTCAATGGTTTGTGGCATAACTCCGTCATCAGCAGCAACGACGAGAACTATGATGTCAGTCGCATTAGCGCCTCTAAGTCTCATTTTGGAAAAAGCAGCATGTCCAGGGGTGTCGATGAAAGTAATAATTTGGCCCTTTTGAGTTACTTGATAAGCACCAATGTGCTGAGTAATGCCACCTGCCTCTGCAGATGCCACCTTGGATTTTCGAATATAATCGAGAAGAGACGTTTTTCCATGGTCAACGTGACCCATGATGGTCACCACAGGTGGCCGTTGAGTTGCCTCTTCACTGTCACTTTCATCTTGAACTAGAGTGTCTTCTATAGTTTCTTCATTGCTGGCTATTGGTGTATGACCCATCTCCTCGACTACAAGCATTGCTGTATCTTGATCAATCACGTCATTCAGAGTTGCCATCACTCCCATACTCATCATCACCTTAAGAACTTCGCCCGCCTTGGTGGTCATTTTTAAAGCTAATTCAGAGATTTTTATTGTTTCAGGGATTAAGACTTCATGAGTAATGGGCTCTACTGGCATATGAAAACCATGTTGTGCTTGCTCATCTTGAACTTTTTGCGAAATCTGAGTTCTTTCTTTTTTCTTGAGCTTACGATTTGGATTGTGGTGAGCAACATGGAGCTCTTTACGTTTTGATTGAACCCCTAAACCCTTGCGAAGTCTTTTCGGTTGTTTTTTTGTTGCCTTGGCTTTGTCAGGAACTGGAGATTCTGTAGCTTTTTTCCCTTCTTGTTTTTCTGTAACAAGCTCTTGCTGATTTTTTTGAGTAATTAATTCTTCATCCTTGATCTTTTGTAGACGCGTCATATCTTGACGTTTGGCGTCATGATCTTGATCCTTTTGGTCAGCCAATCTGCCAACTTCTAGGGCATCCTGGGCTTTCAAAATTGCCTCATCTGCAGAAGAATCTATAACAACATTGGGCACTTCACGCTTCTTTTTAACCTGAATTTTGACACCACCCGTTAAGGTCTCAGTTGTGTGCGACTTGGGTGTTTTGCGTGAAACAGAGATAGTTGATTTGATACCAGAACGTTTACTAAGGCTGGACATTAATATCTTTCTTTCATCCACTGAAATGTTTGCTTCCGCTGTTTTCCCTTCAATGCCAGCGTCAGCAAGAATCGATATAACCTGGTCAGGTGTCCTTTTGAGTAGTTTTGATAAACTTTCTACCGTATGTGCCATATTGATTGCCTATAAATCTATTATATTAATTCCTGTATATCCATAAAAAATTGTTAGTCAAACCATCCTTCATTTTCTCTGGCAGCCATAATAACAGCTGAAGCGTTGTCATTGCCAATATCTTGTATTTCTAATAGCTCAATAATGGCTAGATCAGCTAATGCTTCAACGGTCAATATTTCTGCTGCAACCAGTGCAGCTGCTAGAGGTTCATCTACACCCTCAATGACCAACAGAATCTCAGTGGCTTCTGCGTCATTAAGCGCTTTAACCAATTGGGCGTCCTGTGCTCTTTCTTGGAGTTCATCTACCATTTCAGAATCGAATTCCTCAATTTGTGACAAGGCATCAGATTCAGCTTCAGCAATTTCATCTAGACTGGTATAGCCTTCGTCTATCAGAACACCTGCAACTTCGGCATCGATGCCTAGCTTATCAGCCAACTTTTCACCCGTTTTTTGCACCTCTTTCGCCTGTTGTTCATCCGCATCTGTAAGCGACATGACATTAAGCTTCCAGCCCGTCAATTTACTAGCTAATTTAATATTTTGACCGCCTCGGCCAATGGCAAGCGCCAATTGATCTTCATCGACTGCAATATCCATTGATCCTTTTTCTTCATCGACTACAATAGAGCTAACCTCTGCTGGAGCCATCGCGTTAATGACAAACTGTGCAGGATCTTCGTCCCAAAGAATGATGTCCACTCTTTCTCCATTGAGCTCATTCGAAACTGCCTGAACACGTGCACCCCGCATACCAATACAAGAGCCAATTGGATCTATGCGTTTGTCTTTGGCTTTAACCGCTAACTTGGAGCGAAGCCCTGGATCCCTGGCTCCAGCTTTGATTTCTATTACACCTTCACTGATTTCAGGGACTTCCATCTCAAAAAGTTCAATCATCATATCATTCACTGTACGACTTAAAAAGATTTGCGCACCCCTAGGAGTCGACTTTACCTCTTTAATAAATGCTCTTAAACGGTCATTCTTTCTAATTGATTCGTTTGGTATTAGGTCATATTTCGAGATCATGCCATCTATACCACCCATATCAACATAAACATTTCCTCGGTCAACCCGTTTTACCGTGACCATTACTACCTCACCAACACGCTCGGAAAAATTATCAACAACAACAGTTCTTTCAGCTTCACGAACTTTTTGAATAATAACTTGCTTTGCGATTTGTGCAGCGATTCTACCAAACTCGATTGATTCCATCTCCTGTTCAACATAAGAGTCTGCAAGTACACCATTGGAGTCGGCTTGATATATGTGCAGTTCGGAGTCAAATTCAGTTCCATCGTCATCAACAAAATCGTTGCCGTCTTCAACCACTAACCAGCGTCTAAAGGTATTAAATTCTCCGCTATGCCTATCCACTTCTACACGAACGTCTATATTACTGCGCTTTTTTGTTGCCACCGCCAAAGCCTCTTCTAATGATTCAATGACATCCTCTTGGGTTATATTTTTCTCGTTCGAGATTGCCTCAATCATTAAAAATAATTCTTTGCCATCCATCCGCTTCTCCTAAAAATGAGCAATTAAATTTGCTTTTTCAATTAAACCTATATCCACAGTAACTGGGCCGAGCTCTGTAACCAATTCAATTGTATTATTGGTTTCGCCAACACTACCAATAGAGCCTGTAAAGTTTCTCTTGCCTTCAATTGGCCTGTATGTCCTTAGACGAACATCGTGACCAAGAAAACGCTGGTAATGTGCAATCACAAAAAGAGGTCGCTCAATGCCCGGTGATGAAACCTCTAGATTATACTGTCCGCTGATTGGGTCTTCAACATCCATTATTGAACTAACTTGTCGTGAAACAGTTTCACAATCATTCACTCCAACACCTTCCTCACAATCAATATAAAGCCTCAATACCGAATGCTTTCCACTGGCGACATATTCAATGCCCAGCAGTTCATAACCCATATCGACAACGATTGGATTGATTGTTGAAAATACTCTGTCAGCTATTTTGGCCATAAAAAACTCTTAATAAAAACCCCCAAAAGAGGGGGTATAAATTGGTAGCGGGGACAGGATTTGAACCTATGACCTTCGGGTTATGAGCCCGACGAGCTACCATACTGCTCCACCCCGCACTAAAGAGGCGGAATTATACGCCCAAAAGCTTGCCACTTCAAGAACTTTTGCCTTGTAAGCATATTCATATCTAAACCGATTACTTTATAATAAGCGCATGCAACCAATCAGACTCGCAGTGTTGATGGACGACATCTCCAGCATCAACCGAAAAAAAGACTCTTCTTTTGCAATGATGCTTGAAGCACAAAGCCGAGACTGGGAAATTTACACCTTTGATAGCGTTGATATGTTTCATCTAAAAGGACAAGTATTCGCTACTGTTCGAAAAACTTTTGTTACCGACTCGGAGAGTGATTGGTATTCATGTGAAGAAGAGGAGTTACTCTCACTCTCGAATGTTGATGTCGTTTTTATGCGCAAAGATCCTCCGTTTGATATGGACTATATTTATGCCACCTATTTGTTAGAGCAGGCTGAAATCAGCGGCACCATGGTTGTGAATAAGCCTAGCTCACTGAGAGACGCCAATGAAAAATTGTTTGCATTAAATTTTTCTGATTGCATCCCTCAAACCCTTGTCAGTTCAAATATAGAACAGCTCATTGCTTATATTAATGACAACGAAGAGGTTGTTGTTAAGCCACTTGACGGCATGGGTGGAAAAGACATCTACAAATTAAAAGCAGGCGATGAAACTATAAATGAAATACTGAAACGCCTGACCAATCAAGGTCAGCGCTACATTATGGCGCAGGAGTTTTTGCCGGAAATAGAACAGGGTGACAAACGTATTTTATTGATTAACGGCATTCCTATTGACTATGCGCTCGCTCGATTGCCTGCCAAGGGCAGTTTTAAAGGGAACTTGGCCGCTGGCGCTAAAGGTGTTGGTCAACCCTTAACTGAACGAGATCGATATCTGTGCAAGAAAATTGCACCAATGCTGATTGAAATGGAGCTAATATTTGTAGGGCTCGATGTCATTGGTGATTATATTACCGAGATTAATGTAACCAGCCCAACATGTATTCGCGAACTAGACAAACAATTTGACCTTAATATTTCCGCCCAATTACTAGATGTCATCGAAGAAAAATTAGCTTTGCGCTAAACTAAAACCATATTTAGCTAGCATCACACCAAGGCCAGCGGCTAAAAGTGAAAGGCCTATGTTCAACAAAATATTCAAAAGCGCTTGGGCATAATTCCCTCCACCCAGCATCTCAAGAGATTCAAATGAAAGTGTCGACATAGTTGTCAAAGAGCCGGTCAATCCAACCAATAGCATCAGCCGATAGGTCTCGCTGAGTAGGAGTTTTTCCAAAATAACTACCACTAAGATACCGGCAATAAAAGAACCAATAACATTCGAAATCAATGTACCGTAAGGAAGCGTTTTGCCAAGGTACTGAAGGGATAAAACGCCTATGTAGTAGCGACAACTAGCGCCAACGGTTGCTCCTACTCCAATGCTTGCAATTGATGCCAGTGTATTCATTAAGTTGACCTAAGTTGTTTTAATTTTTCCCTAATTTTAATCTCTAGTCCACGGTCGGTGGGCTCATAATAGATCTGTTCCCCCATCTCCTCAGGAAAATAGCTTTGCCCTTTACTAAAAGCGCCAGGCTCATTATGGGCATAACGATAGCCTTCACCGTAACCGAGATCTTTCATCAGTTTTGTACTCGCATTGCATAGGTGAATCGGAACCTCCAAGTCACCACTGTCTCTTGCAGCCTCCATTGCTTGGTTAAATGCCGTATAAACCGCGTTGGATTTTGGTGCACAGGCACAAAAAACAGCAGCTTGCGCTATAGCACGATTACCCTCTTTGTCGCCCAAACGCTCGTAAACGTCCCAAGCGTTCAGAGTAATCTGAAGTGCTCTCGGGTCGGCATTCCCGATATCTTCAGAGGCTATTGCAAGGAGCCGTCTAGCAATCACCTTGGGATCACAGCCGGACACAAGCATCCTAGCCATCCAGTAAAGGGCGCCATCTGGTGAGGAACCACGAACGGATTTATGAAAAGCGGATAACTGCTGATAGAAAATGTCACCCCCCTTGTCAAAAGCGCCGACTTTTTCTTGAAGCGTTTTTGTGACATCGTTCTTATTGAGAGTTTTGTTCGATTTTTGACTTAACTGCTCGATGATGTTAATTAGTCGACGTGCGTCACCATCACTAGCTGCAATAATTTGTGACAATGAACCATCATCCTTAAGTTTGGCCGACTGGCTCTTTAGAGCCCTGTTAGCAACAATACTAAGCTCGTCATCATTGAGCTTTTTTAGGATATATACCCGTAACCTAGATAACAACGAGGAGTTTATTTCAAACGATGGATTTTCTGTAGTTGCACCAATTAATGTAATCAGCCCAGATTCAATGTGAGGTAAAAAGGCATCTTGTTGCGCTTTATTAAAGCGATGAATTTCATCAACAAATAATACTGTACTTTTGTTATGCTGCTGATAACGTTGAGCATGATCGAGCACATTTCTCAGTTCTTTGATACCCTCCAAAACAGCAGACATCTGTTCAAAATGAGCACCCATCTGATTGCATATAATTCGCGCTAAAGTTGTTTTTCCTGACCCTGGCGGACCCCATAAAATCATTGAATGGAGTTTACCGTCAGCTAATGTTTTACCAATGGGTTTATCAGCATCTAATAGATGCCGTTGACCCACAAATTCTTCCAAGCTACTGGGTCTCAATATTTCAGCAAGTGGCTTATAGGTGGGCATAGTTATGGTAAGTTAATTTTTATGATTTGATTATTATCTTCTTTAATCGTTATAAGTAGTACAGTTAATTTCAATTTATTTGCGAACTCAATGGCCTTCATGCTGCCCATTGCCATCATTGCAGTAGCGTAAGCATCGCTCATAGCACTTTGAGGATGAATGACACTAACCGAAGACAGGTCATTGTTGGCCGGTAAACCGGTTGAAGGGTTGAAAATATGCATGTATTTTTTGCCTTCCCAAATAAAATAGTTGCGATAATTCCCAGAAGTGGAAATTGATGCGTCTTTCAATGCAACTGGAATGGGTGCTTTATTATCTGGGCGTTCAACACCTACGACCCAATCATCTCCTCTATTGTTTCCTGAAGCAACAACCTCACCGCCAATCTCAACTAGAAAATTCTTGATACCAGACATCCTAATAAGGCGCGCAATCTCATCTACCGCATAACCCTTTGCAATCGCTGAGAGATTAATGTGTATGTTTCTGGTCTTTTTAACTCGGCCATCCTCCATCAATAGATGCCTAATTGATGAATCTTCAAAGGCTTGCTCGATTTTCTCCCTTTTAGGTACTTCTGTTCTACCCCCGCTCGCACCAAAACCCCACAAATCAATCAATCTACCAATGCCTGGGTCAAAATAACCATCGGTTTGTTGGTAAATATCTACCGATTGTTTCAGCATTGAATAAAGTTCGCTAGAAACGTCGATCCACTCATCCACAGGTGCGCGGTTTAGTTGAGACAATTCAGAATCTTCCTGCCATGTTGAAAAAATATCATTGATTTCAACAAGTCGTCTGTCAATTCTTTCTTGTTCAATGCGCTCATCACCCAAAACATTAATCGAATAACTTGTACCCATGCTTTCGCCTTTGATTAGTTCAACATTTTCATTTTCAAAGCAACCGCTCAGCAAAAAAAGAATTAAAATAAGACTGTATTTACGCATTATAATTTGCCCATGTTTTTTAGATTTATTTGCCTTGTTTTCCTTACAACAAGCGTCTTTGCCAATTCACACACTTTTGAAGACTTTCTAGTGCAGATTCGCCAAATGGCTACTGAACAAGGTGTTTCCAAAACCACGATCGACAAAGCATTTTTTCAACTTTCACCTAGACCTGATGCACTTAAGACGGATAAAGATCAGCCAGAATTCAATCAAAATTTTTGGGGCTACGTCAACAAAAGAGTAAGCCAGACTCGTCTCAATAATGGCTATGATACATTAAAACAAAACAGTTCATTACTCAACCAAACCACCCAAAAATATGGAGTTCCTGCATATGTTTTAGTTTCTTTTTTGGGCATTGAGAGTAATTATGGTCACCACACAGGAAACCATAATCTGATCCAATCTTTAGCAACCTTGGCTTATGACAAGAGACGCTCTAATTTCTTTACTAGGGAACTAATTGAACTATTAAAGCTGATTGATAAAAATAAAATACCTCTGGATGCAAAAGGTTCATGGGCCGGAGCGATGGGCGCAGTTCAATTTATGCCCACAAGTGTCCAGGCCTATGGTGTTGATGCTAATAAAGATGGAAAAATCGATCTATGGAATGACAAACAAGATATATATTTTAGCGCCGCTAATTTTCTTAAGAAGAATGGCTGGGCAAAAGGGGAAAAGTGGGGCAGAGAGGCCTCTATTCCAAAAAACTTTGATTACAAACAAACCGGCTTAGCAATCAAGAAAGGCGTCAATGACTGGGCTAAATTAGGAGTACTAAGAGCCAACGGCAATCGTCTGCCGAATTCTAATATGAAGGCTTCATTGATTGTACCTATGGGACATCGTGGTCCTGCTTTTTTGGTTTACCGAAACTTCGATGTGATAATGGATTGGAATCACTCTATCTTATATGCCATTTCAGTGGGTTATCTGGCTGACCGTATAAATGGTAGTGGTAAGTTGTTCACCAAACCTATAGACGAACCGCTGCTCAGTAAGGAAAACGTCTTAACAATTCAGCAAACCTTAAATTTGTTGGGATATGACACTGGAGTGCCAGATGGCATGGCAGGTCCAAAGACGAGAAGTGCAACTAGACAATTTCAATCGGACATCGGCCTCGTAGCAGACGGTTACGTTGGTTATGAACTTTTTCAGCAACTTCAGTGACCATTAAAACTTACCTTGGTTTTGATGTTGGAACAAAACGTACTGGCATAGCAATTGCTAACAGCTTGACATCTCATGCAAGCGGCATTGAAACTGTCATTCATCATAAAGATGGCTCTACAAATTGGTCCCAACTTGAGAAGCTCATTAACAAGCACCAAGCAGATATATTTGTTGTTGGGTTGCCACTCGATGATGAAGGAAAAGATCAAGAAATGACATTCATAGCGCGCTCATTTGGTAGAAAGTTAGAGCAGCGTTTTAGCAAAGAGGTTGTTTTTATCGACGAATATTTATCCTCTTCAGAGGCAAAAAACCAATTAAAATGGCACTACGCTCACAAGAACGCTGACCGAGCTGATGTCGATAAGCGCTCTGCTGAACTAATTTTGCAAACTTGGCTCAATGAAACCAGACACGATTAGTAACGACTGCCAAATCAACTCTGCCGGAAAACTGATTCATCTTTTGGGTTTAAAAGACCTCCCGAAGAAACACCTCGAAAATATATTAGATAGAGCAGATGGCCTTTTAGGCGACAAAGGCAACCTCAAAAAATCAAAAGCTTTGAAAGGTATGTCGGTTGCGAATCTATTCTTTGAACCCTCAACTCGCACTCGGAATACTTTTGAAATTGCCGCCAAACGCTCTAGCGCAAATACCATCAATGTTGACCTCGAGAACTCGGCGACCAGAAAAAATGAAACCTTGATGGACACGATGCAAACCTTAAAGGCGATGCAGATTGACATGTTCGTTATCCGCCACAAGAAAAATGGACTCCCACATCACGTCGCCGCAAATATTGAAGGAGTAGCCATCATAAATGCCGGTGACGGCATCAATGCTCATCCAACTCAGGCCCTACTTGATATGCTAACAATTCGTCAGTATAAAAAATCCTTTGAAAACTTGTCGGTCGCAATTGTTGGCGATGTTCGCCACTCCAGGGTCGCGCGTTCTGGAATTCATGCGCTGAAGACATTAGGAACAAAAGATATTCGTCTAATCGCTCCAGCGTATCTACTTTACAAAGACACAACCTCGCCAGACTTGGAGCGTTTCGAAAATCTCAAAGAAGGGCTAGAAGGTGTCGACGTTATCATGTCATTAAGATTACAAAAGGAGCGTATGGTTGCAGCAGAGATACCCAATGAGAAGAATTACTTTGAAAATTTCGGCATTACCGATAAAACATTAAAACTAGCCAAACCAGATGCTATCGTGATGCATCCTGGACCCGTCAATCGAGGCATTGAAGTCGATTCAAGCGTTGCAGATGGTCCTCAATCAGTCATCCTTAAACAGGTAACTAATGGCATCGCTGTAAGAATGGCAGCAATGGAAGTGTTGGCAGGCGCGTTGTAAATAATGGGTCAACCAATTAACTACGACCTTGCAAAGGACGCGCTTCAAAAACTAAACACGGATGACACCATCTCTTCTGCACATGGACTATTGTGTGGTTTTTATTGTGTCAAGCAAGACATCTCTCTAGATGACTGGCTTAATGAGGTGCTTGTAAGCATTGATCTGAACAATATACTCGAAAAAGAGTCACACCAAGTATTGGCGGAAATCTTTAACAACACAAGTGAACAGCTTGCCGATCCAACACTAAGCTTCTGGCCAATCATTGCTGACGATATCTGTTCCTTGAGGGAACAAGCAAATACGCTTGTTGACTGGTGCCAAGGATTTTTAGTGGGTCTCGGACTCAGCTCCGTTCAAACCTCTGACGAACAGGTGCTTGAAATGATTAAGGACATCAGTGAAATTTCTCAGCTCGAGGCGGACTTGCTGGATAACGAAGAGAATGCACAGGACTTTTATGAAATAGTGGAGTTTGTTCGGATGGGCGTTCTCTTCATCCAAGAAACTTTGCAACCTTCAAAGCAGGATTTCATTAGCCCTGAGCAGCTTCACTAAATCGCAATAATTTATCCGCGATTTAATAAAAAATAGTGCAAAACAAGGCGTTTTTTTTTGTTTATAATACTGCAACTCTTCTCAACGAAATGGAGTGGGGAGTTTTCTGGAAAAAATTTTTTATAAATTTAAGGGGAAAAAAATGACATTAACACATTTATTTAAAGCTCAAGCTATATTCGCCTGGATATGGGTTGCGATGTTTTGGCTAGCACCGGGTTTTGCTGCTCAAAGCTTTGGATGGGAGATGACTGCGAACTTGCATTCCTTTGCTCAGGTGGCATCAATCCCAATACTAGCTGTAGGTATTATTTCTTGGATGGCCCCAACCTGGGTTGGTAGCGACCATATAAAAAAATTAGGCATGCTGATGGGTGTCTACGTTAACATTTTGTTTGTTGCAGTTCAGGCGATGCACATATCAACCGGTGCCGCTAATTTTGATGCTTTCGGAATGATTGCGACTTTGGTTTTTATAGTTTTATTCTACTGGAAGTGTCGCCCTTCTAGCTAATTATTAGTACAAAAAAGCCGAGTTAAACACTGATTTAACTCGGCTTTAATAAATGGTGGCCACACCTAGAATTGAACTAGGGACACAGGGATTTTCAGTCCCTTGCTCTACCAACTGAGCTATATGGCCAAAAACGTGAAATTATACACAACGCAGATTGAATTGCTCTTAAATTTAGCGCCACGAAAGAGTCAAAATCTATAGATTATCGAGAAACCTTTCAGCGTCCAATGCCGCCATACAGCCAGAACCTGCAGAGGTGACCGCCTGTCGATAAACATGGTCTGCCACATCCCCAGCAGCAAAAACACCCTCAACACTAGTTTGCGTTGCATTGCCCTCTAGACCGGCCTTAACTTTGATGTAGCCTTGATTGATTTCCAACTGCCCTTCAAAAATACCTGTATTGGGTGTGTGCCCGATTGCGATAAAGACACCATGAACATCGATTTCTTTGGTGCTGCCATCGTTGCCTTTTAACCGTAGACCTGTAACACCCATCTCGTCACCCAAAACCTCGTCCAAGTTGTGATTCCACTCAATGGAAATATTTCCATTCTTGGCTTTTTCCATCAACTTATCCGAAAGAATTTTCTCGGATCTAAATTTATCCCGACGATGAACGATGGTTACATGATCTGCAATATTTGACAAGTAAAGAGCCTCTTCAACGGCCGTGTTTCCACCACCGATAACCGCCACTTTTTGACCGCGATAGAAAAAACCATCGCAGGTTGCACAAGCCGATACGCCTTTTCCTTTGTATGCTTCTTCAGATTCCAGGCCCAAGTATTTTGCAGTGGCCCCAGTTGAAATAATAACGGCATCCGCTGTGTAGCTTGCTTCTCCACCTTTAAGAGTAAAAGGGCGCTTAGAAAAATCGACGCTGGTTATATGATCGTTAATTATTTCAGTTTTAAAGTGTAAAGCATGTGCTTTCATACGTTCCATTAAATCTGGACCTTGAAGTCCGTCACTGTCTCCTGGCCAGTTATCGACATCAGTTGTCGTCATTAATTGACCACCCTCTTCGAGTCCACTTATCATCACTGGATTCAGATTTGCCCTAGCAGCATAAACCGCTGCTGCATAGCCAGCAGGGCCAGCGCCAACAATCAAAACTCGACAATGTTTGATACCACTCATTTGAAATACTTTATACTAATTAATCAATGGAGCATTATAGACTACCTTGAAAAAAAATAACAAACGAACAACGCAACATAAGCCAAAAAATCCACGCTCCAAAATTGTAAGCGAGACAATTTTTATACTACTCGCAACTTTGGGTATTGTATTTCTTATTTCACTTCTTACCAATTCCCCTGAAGAAGATCCTTGGACTGGAGGCGCTGTACTCGTCAAACCGGTTGCGAATTCTGCTGGCATATTTGGTGCTTATTTGAGTGATATTTCTATTGGAATTTTAGGTTATGTCTCCTATATTTTGCCAATATCCCTTTTATGGCTTGGATACAGTTTTCATCGAGATTCGCTTAAAGAGAAGCAAAACCAACTTACCTTTTTACTGCGCCTGATAGCCTATTTTGTTATGGTATTTTTTACCGCTGCCTTGGCACATCAATATGCCCCAGAGATAAAAGTAATAGAAGGTCTAAAGGAAACATTTTTGGCTGGAGGTATGATTGGTAAATCGATGCATGAAGTTGTGTTTTATGAGCTTTTTGGTGGAACATCAACAATAATCTATGTTGGCATCATTTTTGTAAGCTTTAGTATTGCCACTAGTGCCTCTTGGAAAAATATTAGTAAAACAATATTTAGCACTAACAAGACTTTCAATACTGCGCCAAAGAGCCAAACTGCTCAAATAAAGCCATCGTCAAATATCAGTAACATCCAAAAACTGGAGCCAAATAAGAAGGCAATTAAAACTAAAGAAACTAAAAAAACAAAAAAAGCTGATAAAGCCGAAAAGCCTCAGAAAGTTGAGAGCAGCAACCTATATAAAGCTACCAACTCAAGTGGGCTGCCTGGTCTTTCCCTTCTTGACGATGTAGATAACTCTGGACTCGGCTATAGCGAAGAATTCCTAGAAGAGATGTCGCAACAAGTAGAGCTGAAACTGAAAGACTTTGGTTTTGATGTCACCATTACTGCTGTCACCCCAGGCCCTGTGGTCACTCAATTTGAAATATCTCTTGCGCCTGGAGTGAAGGTCAGTCAAATCATGAACCTTAACAAAGATTTAGCCCGGGCATTGCTTGTTGAAAGTGTTCGAATTGTCGATGTCATTCCTGGAAAGCCGGTAATTGGCCTAGAAATACCAAACAACAATAGAGAGCTGATTGGACTCAAAGAGATCCTCTCGAGCGAAACATTTAAAAAATCTGAATCAACACTTTCGATGGGCCTCGGTAAAGATATTAATGGAAACCCCATAGTAGTAGATCTTGCTACCATGCCTCATCTATTGGTCGCTGGTGCCACAGGAATGGGAAAATCCGTCGGCCTCAATGCCATTATTTTAAGTATTTTATATAAGGCAAAACCAGATCAAGTTCGGCTCATAATGATTGACCCTAAAATTGTTGAATTGGCTAGCTATGCGGATATCCCTCACCTACTGACTCCAGTTATGACAAATATGAATGAGGCTGCAACTGCGTTGTGGTGGTGTGTCAATGAAATGGAGCGTCGTTACACACTTTTAGCTAAATTTAGTGTTCGCAATATCGAGGCCTTTAATGAAAAACTCTTACGTGCCAAAAAAAGCGGCAAACCACTATTAGACCCGTCATTTGATCCCAAGACAGCAAAAGAAGGGGAGCAGCATCCTGAACTTGAGGCGCTGCCACTAATAGTCATTGTCATCGATGAATATGCTGATATGTTAGGGGCGCTTGCCCAGCAAGATAGAGCTAAATCCAAACGAGTGGAGGGCCTAATCGTTCGTATTGCTCAAAAAGCCCGTGCTGCTGGGGTGCACCTTATCGTGGCAACACAAAGGCCAAGTGTTGATGTCATAACTGGTCTCATAAAATCCAACATACCGACCAGAATTGCATTTAAGGTCTCATCCAAAACAGACTCTAGGACAATTTTGGATCAATCTGGTGCAGAGCAATTGCTTGGTATGGGGGATATGCTTTATATGGCTCCTGGCATTTCTCACCTGACCCGTGTTCATGGCGCATACGTTGAAGATAGTGAAATTTTCCGCGTTGTTAACCACCTTAAAAAGAACTCGGACCCTAATTATTTACCCGGCATACTTAGTCCTCAAAATGAAAACACCGGTTCACAAGGTTCAGGTCAAGTTAATGACGAGCTTGACCCACTTTTTGATGAAGCCGTACAAATCGTTACCTCAACCAGAAGGGCTTCAATCTCTAGCATCCAAAGACGTATGCGTATTGGATACAATCGCGCAGCAAGAATCATCGAAGATATGGAGGCCAGCGGAATCGTCAGTTCGATGAATAGTGCAGGCAATAGAGAAGTTTTGGCACCAGAACCCATAGATCCTGACGACTGATAAACAAAAAACTTCCATTCAACAAACCACATTTATTATGCTTGCATAAATTATTTTTTATGATTATTATGTTTAATTTTATTAAGCATACACAACTCATGAAAAAGTCACTAAGCCTAATATTGTTCCTAATATTTTGTACTCAAATTCACGCCCATAAGCCTGTTTTAAATGAAAATTCAAGTTACCCGCCGGATGCGCCTTACGAAATAGAAGATCCCGAAATATCAAAGGCTATATATTCAACACTTTCGGGTGCCCCGCATTTCTATAGAATTCAATCTGAGGAAGACTTTGATTTTTATAGTGGAATTTTGGCTGCTAAAATTGGTGACTGCCCTCTTGAGAGTAAATTTTCTTTCGAGGTGCTAGACTCTGATTTTCACTTATTATATCTAGCTGATGGTGAAAACTTTGAGTGGACTCCGTGGTACGAGGAATACGGCAAGCAGTGGTACTGGAATGGTCCAGAAATCGGCCAAAACTTTGCTTCAAATAAAGTCTTTAAAGCCGGGACTTATTATATTAAGGTCTTTAATGATACCAACGCAGGGCAATATATACTGGCAGTCGGGGACATTGAAAAGTTCTCACTTACTGATATCGTTGGTTTATTTTTTTCATTGGGTGAAATAGAAAATGCATTCTGGGAATCAAAGCAGTGCAACAGCGTTTAATTTTCTAATGATGTTATTTTCTTCTAAAATTTGTATATTTTTAGATTGAGCATTGTGTTGTTTCCGTTTGGTATAGCAGAAAAAACCCTTGACCTAACTTAATCGCTACTATATAGTTGACGTTAAACCAACAGGCTTAATGCTGGTTGGTTTTTTTTGTCTACATAAAATGACGACACTAATTATGGTGTCTAATTAAGGAGAAGAAAAATGAAAAAAACTTTAAGCATTGTTTTGTCATTGCTATTCATGGGTATTGTTTCACCAACTTTGGCTAATTCTATCAAATGGTCAATGCCTGGTGATTCTTTAACACTTGATCCGCATGCACAAAATGAAGGACCTACTCACATGGTTTCTCGTCAAGTATATGAAGGTTTGGTAACTCCAGGTAT
>Ga0206679_10001085_pt1 | contig 22621 bp, 19 predicted proteins | sample M110012015metaG_FD_155464 | JGI IMG/M metagenome (GOLD analysis project Ga0206679, IMG submission 155464) | Ammonia-oxidizing marine archaeal communities from Monterey Bay, California, United States - M1 100m 12015 | ecosystem: Environmental > Aquatic > Marine > Intertidal zone | place: USA... | reverse complement strand
ATCCCGAAATCTACATCAATAGCCGAGGATGTGTTATCATCTTGAGGGATGGCGGGATCATTTTCCCAACCGTCTATAGCGATCCACTCAGTTCGAAACGATTTACTGAAATAGCTGACAGACATACCTAAACTCATGACTGTGCCACTTGAAAATGGCGATAAGCTGTAAGCATATCCAAGCTTCATCATAGTATTACTTTCATGTCCAAGTTCATCTTGATAGAATTGAACTCCAAAGGCGCCAGGAATAAATCCAAGTTCACCATCAATATTCAAAAGTGATGTTACTGGTGATCGATCTAGTCCACTCCATTGATTTCTATAGAAACCATTGATGTTAGTTAAATCAGATTGTCCAGCCGCTGCAATGTTAGACATTACATGGTCCATGTACCATTGGGTGAACTGTGGGTCTTGTTGTGCACTCATAGAAGATGCAAACACGACTAAAAGAAGTGCAGATATATAGGTACGAATCATGTTAACTCGTTGGTTTTCAAAATTTTCACAGGTTTCGGCTTTCACCGAGTGTGGAAAGATACGGAATTTTTCTGATATCATCACGCTAGCTTTTGATACGTTCTCCACCATCTATCAGGTAATTCACCTTCAGAAGCCTCTTCATAATCTTCATATGAGCATGGCACAAGGTGGTGGTGATCTTTGTTATTCTTCTTAGAAGTTGGTATAGGTACATCCATCCACCATCTATCACTTCTTGATGATTTGTAGAACGCTACTTCATGATCTTGTCCCTGTAAATCAACCAAATATTTAGTGTATTCTTCGGCATCACATTTAGGGTAATCACCTGTTTGGCTAAAGATGCCATCAATCATATGCCATAATACTTGAGCTGCAAGATGAGATCCTCTTCCTCTATCATCTAGATCTGGGTTGTGCTCAAAAATACCAAGAGCCATCATTTTATCGCTAAGGCCAGCGTATCGGGCCAATTGGCAAAATTGAGAAGATGAGAAGCCATTTGGTCCAGCATGTGTGGAAGCAGGATGGTCAGAAGCCCTAATAGAAGATAGGTCGAAGGATACTAAATCGGCATCTCTCAAAGTGGGCTCAATAAGTTTAGGGTTGTTGTGTGCTGTTCCAAGTCTAATTGCCTCAAACTGAAGCCTTTCAAGTAATTCTAATGTGTCAGGGTCAGTCAGATATCCTTGATGACCAATATTTACATAGTCAAATAAAAAGTTAGGCTCATGTAAAACAATTCGATTCATGAAGTTTCTAGACGTCTGTAACCCAGGGTCTCCACCAAAATCTAGTCTAGAATCTATAGTTACAACATTCATAGGTCTTCCAACAGTCTCTAAGGCTGAATAAATTGAGTACGTTAAGTCTTGTCCACCTCCTAAAACAATCGGGATAATACCCATTTGTATTAACTCTGATATTAGATCGCTAACAGCTTTTTCTGTGTCAATACTCTCTAACCCAGCTCTAATGTCACCTAAATCAACAGTAGGGGCCCAACGAGTTGGTGGTGTAAGTCTGTAAAACCAATCTCTTATTGAATCTGGAGCAGCAGAACAACCTTCATTGTCACCGCTGTTTCGTCCGTCATTCACCCCGAAAATTGCTACTCTGCAACCTTCAATAGATGGTTGGTAATCAAAGCGATGTATTTCGATTCTATCAGCTATTCTAGCTGAACCCTCCGCATTGCTAAACACGGGTTGGTCAACAGGCTGTAATAGATCAAATATTCTTTCGCTCATTATTAAACATCAGTGTAAAAAAACACATTCGTACAATTTGTCACAAGTTTAAGCATACATATGAATGCAAAAACTACACTATCGTACTATCAGTTCACAGTGAATTGTTACTTCTTACCTTTTTGAGCTTTCTTTTTCTTTTGAGGACGTTTATCATGCTCGACTATAAGTTCCTGAGCACGAGTCCAATCAATGCCTTTGTAATCCTCATCTTTAGGTATTTTCACATTTTTCTTACCTGCTTTTATGAAAGGCCCCCAACGACCATTAATAATTCTAACGGTCTCATCTTCTTCAAAAACTTTTAATAAAGCGGCTGCGTCTGCGGCCTTTTTTTCTTCTATAAGCTCTATCGCCCTTGTTAATTCAATGGTATATGGATCATCATCGGAGTCTTTTTTAATCGAAACGAATTTGCTATTGTGAACTACATATGGCCCAAATCTTCCAATAGAAGTTGAGACAACCTTACCTTCATACTCACCAAGTTTGCGAGGGAGTTTGAACAGCATTAGGGCTTCGTCGAGTGTAATGGATCTGAGAGTTTGGGTAGGGCGAAGAGATGAAAATTTCTTATCTTCATCATCAGCCAATCCAAGTTGCGCCATCGGCCCAAAACGTCCAATTCTAACTAAGACTTGCTTTCCTGTAGTGGGGTCCATTCCAAGAATACGTTCGCCTGATTCTCTTTCACTCTCTAAAGCGTCATCCACTAATGTTTTAAATGGCTTGTAGAAATCTCCTATCATTTGCTGCCAATCCTTGCGACCTTCAGCAATGACATCAAATTGCGCTTCCACATCGGCGGTGAAATTATAGTCAACTATAGAGCTGAAATGCTTGAAAAGGAAGTCATTTACTACAATACCGATGTCAGTCGGAGCAAGTTTGTTTCTTTCTGCTCCAGTGTTTTCGGTTTCAGTAATAGAAGATATCTCAGTGCCATCAAGTTTAAGAACGCGATATTTTCTTGGTGTGCCTTCTCGGTCCGGAATCTCGACATAGCCACGGCGTTGGATAACGCTAATTGTTGAGGCGTATGTTGAAGGTCTGCCAACCCCTAATTCCTCAAGTCTTTTTACCAAGCTAGCCTCAGTGTATCTTGGTGGGTGATTTGCAAACTTTTGGGTAGCAATGATGTTGATTCTTGACATTGTCTCGCCATTTAACATGGCGGGAAGAATCCCTTTTGCATCTTCATCATTTTCGTCATCAGTACCTTCCAAATAAACCTTGAGAAATCCTTCAAAAGTGATCACTTCCCCACGAGCCACGAAAACTTCAGCATTCTTGCTAACATCTATTGTTACAGTAGTTTTTTCAAGTCTAGCATCGGACATTTGCGATGCAATAGCTCTCTTCCAAATTAGCGCATATAGTTTTTCTTCTTCAGCTTTTCCAACATGCTTGCTAACAGCAAAGTCTGTGGGTCTTATAGCTTCGTGTGCTTCTTGAGCACCTTTAGACTTGTTTGCAAAAGTTCTCCTTTCACAAAACTCAGCACCATAAGCAGATTTTATTGCGCCTGCAGCACTATCAAGAGCTTGGTTGCTTAAAGTTACAGAGTCAGTACGCATATAAGTAATACGACCAGCCTCATATAATTTTTGAGCCACTCCCATCGTGCGAGAAACAGAAAACCCTAGTTTTCTGAATGCTTCTTGCTGTAGTGTAGATGTTGTAAAAGGGGCTGTTGGTTTCTTCCTTGCGGGCTTAGTCTCTAAGGACTTAATTGAGTGTGTGCTTAAAGCACATTCTTTTAAAAACGCATCTACCTCCTCTTCTGTTTTAAAACGAGTTTTACATTCAGCCTTGAGGTTTTTACCTGCTTCGGTAGTGAACTCTCCTACAATTCTAAATTTAGAAGATGGTATATGAGCTTCAATCTCACGCTCTCTATTGACAATGATTTTAACTCCTACACTTTGTACTCTTCCAGCGCTAAGGCCGGGTTTAACTTTTTTCCATAAAACAGGACTAAGGTCAAACCCCACAATTCTATCAAGTATTCTCCTCGCTTGTTGAGCGTTAACTAGATCTTCGTCAACTGCACGAGGATTTTCAATAGCTTTTAAAATTGCGGATTTAGTTATTTCATGAAAAACGATTCGTCTTGTGTTCTCAGGTTTCAGATTTAATGCCTCTACCAAATGCCATGAAATTGCTTCTCCTTCACGATCCTCATCAGTCGCTAACCAAACCATATCAGTTCCCTTCATCGCTTTCTTAAGCTCTGTGATAATCTTCTTTTTATCTTCACTTACTTCATACTTAGGGGTGAAGTTATTCTCTTTATCTATAGCTGTATCTCCCTTTGCTAGGTCACGTATGTGCCCGAAACTAGATTTTACAACGAAGTCTTTTCCGAGGTAGCCCTCTATTGTTTTTGCCTTTGCAGGTGACTCAACTATGACAAGGTTTTTAGGCATTAGATTTAATTTTGGAGTACAAATAAAATAAAACTTTCGGCTATTTCGCTCTTTATGATCAATAACTTTTTCACTAAAACAGGTTACCCCTTTAGGGGTGACAATTTGTCACGCCCTTAATAACTAACTACATTTGCACAAAATCGGATAATGAGAGAAGGTGATATAAATATTGATGAGTCAAGACAAGGTGAGGCTATTCATATTGAACAGCTTTCTTCACCCTCTACTGGTTTTAAGATGTTCTTAGAGAGTTATGGTTGTGCGATGAATTTTAGTGATTCGGAGATTATAGCTTCAATAATGAGTGACGTCGGTTATGTAACAACTAGGGATGAGACAGAAGCGGATTTAATCTTAGTAAATACTTGTTCTATCCGTGAAAAGGCTGAGGAAAGGGTTCGGAATAGGCTTAAGGAATTTAAGAGGTACAAGGTTAAAAACAAGCGACTTGTGGTGGGTATGTTGGGCTGCATGGCCGAACGGTTAAAGGAGAATTTATTAGACCAGGAAAAGCTTGTTGATTTGGTTGTTGGGCCTGATGCTTACAGAGATCTTCCGTCTCTTGTGAAGCAGGTGAATGGAGGTCAAAAGGCCGTAAATGTTCTTCTTTCCAGAGAAGAGACCTATGCTGATGTAAGTCCTGTAAGGTTAGATAATTCTGGAGTGACTGCTTTCATTAGTATTATGAGAGGTTGCGATAATATGTGTTCGTTTTGCGTAGTGCCTTTCACGCGTGGACGAGAGCGTAGTAGGGAGCCTAAGAGTATTGTGGCTGAAGCTCAAGCTTTGTTTAATCAAGGTTACCGTGAAGTCACTCTTTTAGGTCAAAACGTAGATTCTTACAAGTGGAACCTCGATATTAAAGGAATCATAAAAGATTCAGAGCAGCCAATTGTGCGATTTGCTGAATTGCTAGAAATGGTAGCGAAAGTGAACCCAGATTTAAGGGTCAGATTTTCTACTAGTCATCCTAAGGATATGATTGACGATGTTCTACATGTAATTGCAAGACACGAAAACCTGTGTAAATACATTCACCTTCCAATCCAATCTGGAGCAAGTTCTATGCTCAAAAGGATGAATAGAGGTTATTCAAGAGAGTGGTATTTAGAGAGAATTGCCGCAATTAAAAGAATACTTCCTAATTGCGCTTTATCGACAGATATTATTACTGGTTTCTGTGGAGAGACAGAACAAGAGCATCTGGAAACAATGTCTATTTTAAAGGAGGTGGGCTTTATTATGGCTTATAATTTTAAATACAGTGAGAGGCCGAGAACACTTGCTGAAAGAAAGTTTGAGGACGATGTCCCAGAGGAGGTGAAAAGTGCTCGATTAACAGAAATCATAAAACACCAAAGATCTTATGCATCGGTGCTTATTCAAGCAATGGTTGGTAAAGTGTACAGAGTGTTAGTTGAAGGAGTTAGTAAGAAAAGTACAGTAAAATTTTATGGTAGGACTACTCACAATATTGTTATTATATTTGATAAAGGAGACTTAAGTTTATGCGATTATGTTAACGTTAGAGCTTTAGACTGTACAAGCGCAACTCTTAAAGGAGAAGTTACAATGGATAAGGCGGATGCTTAATTTATAATTAGTGAAATGAATGTAGGGTCGATAAAACAAAGGTTTGGTGTCATAGGAATTAATGAAGCTCTCGAAAGAGCATTACATATTGCTGCTCAGGTTGCTCCAACAGATTTATCGGTTCTTATTCTTGGAGAGAGTGGAACAGGAAAGGAGATAATGCCTAGGATAGTTCATCAATTCAGTAAGCGTAAGCACGGGAAATATGTTGCTGTTAATTGTGGAGCTATTCCCGAAGGGACGATTGATTCAGAGCTGTTTGGCCATGTAAAAGGAGCTTTTACAGGTGCTACGGAATCTCGTAGAGGTTATTTTGAAGAAGCGAATGGCGGTACTATTTTTTTAGATGAAGTAGCCGAGTTGCCACTAACCACACAGGTAAGACTATTGCGTATCCTCGAAACTGGAGAGTTTATGAAGGTGGGGTCTTCAACTACAGAAAAGACAGATGTGAGGGTTGTTGCTGCAACTAATGTGAATTTTGAAGAGGCATTTCAAAAGGGGAAATTTAGGGAGGATTTATACTATCGTTTGAATCAAGTCCCAATTCATATGCCTCCTCTGAGAGATAGGTCAACAGATATTCATCTTCTTTTTAGAAAGTTTACAACTGATTTTAGTGAGTTGCACAGAATGCCCCCCCTATCTCTGTCTTCGGATGCGATAGAAATCATTGAACATTACCCTTGGCCTGGAAATATTAGACAACTAAAGCATATTACTGAGCAAATGTCAGTTTTAGAAACAGAGAGGCTGATTAACTCTGATACCTTGCTGGGATATTTACCAGAGACGAATAGGTCCAGGTTGCCAGTTCGTGTAACTTCGGGTACTGACGGCTTTGAGGAGAGTGATTCGGGAAGAAATGAGAGAGAAATGCTCTATAAGGTCCTTTTTGAGATGAAGGGTGATTTGAATAATTTGAAGGAACTTGTGTTAGGCTTAATAAAAAACGGTGGTTCATTAAGTGGAGATGACGAAGTTCTTGTAAAAAGAATGTTTGATGAGCACAGTAGCTCTCAGCATGGTGCAAGTAATTTTCCAATCGTGTTTTCTGGAGGTGATCAGCCTGATAACTCTAGTAAAGCTAATGACTCACAGGATATTGAGCCAAGCTTATCCTTGATTGATTCTGAGAAGGAGCTGATAAAAATGGCCTTAGAAAAGTATAATAACAGGCGTAAGGATGCAGCGGAAGAGTTGGGTATTTCTGAAAGGACATTATACAGGAAAATAAAAGAATATTCGCTTAAATGAATTTGATTAAGTTCATATTATTTATCACTGTTGTGTTGGCTATTGCCACTATTAGTAGCTGTGGTGTATATTCTCCATATGGAGCTGCAACTTCTGGAGCTAAGACCTTTAGCGTGTCAATTTTTGAAGCAACTCACCCGTTGGTTTCTGCTACTTCTGCACTTAGTATTTCGGAGTCATTAGTGGATAGAGTACAAAGGCAGTCAACTTTGAAATTAGTTAGTGAGGAAGCAGAATTAAAATTTTCTGGAAGAGTGGTGGATTGGTTAGTTCAGCCGATTAATGTACAAGGCGATGAAACTGCAAGTGCAAATAGAGTAACAATCACAGTTGATGTTATTTATACCAACAGCTTAGATGAGTCTTTGAGTTTTCAACGAAAATTCAACCGATTTGTAGATGTGCCAAGTAGTTCTGATATATTTTCTATAGAAGATGTGATTGCAAGTGAGATAGGCGAGTTGTTATCTTTAGATATTTTTAATGCAAGCCTCGGAAATTGGTAAGAAAATGAATATTCAGAAATTAAATTCAATTCTTACTCACAAAGAAACCAATCTTACAGATTTGCGTGATGATTTAGCTGTATTGGTTGCGAATCATCCGTATAGTGGACCTTTCCGCATGTTACTTGCTAAGGCTTCTAAGGATGCTGGCCATTTAGACCAAAAACAAGATCTTCTCGCCGCCGCCGCTCATTGTAACTCTAGGAAGGCGCTTTTTGAATTAATGTTCGGTGAAGATTTAAGGCGTGAAGCTAGAGAAATACACAAAGTGATAGAATCTGAAGAAGAGGTGTCAGAGGATGAGTTGCTGGAATTGGTTTGGCATATAGATGAGAGAAAGTTAGATGATGAATCAGATCATATTTCAAGTGAAAGAGAAGCCATAGTCGAGGCAATTGCCACTTCCTTGAGCGTTGAAATGGAGAGTTGGGACGAAAAAGAGCCCCATAAAGGGGGTGATCCAGAAAAAAAATCAAATTATTTTTCACATTTAAAAAGAAGTGAAAGTGAGCTTGAAAAAGACACTATTTTAGATAATGAATTGAATGAGGTAAAAGGGGCAGGCGAAGCAAATTCTATGTTTGGAAAGTGGTTGAAGATAAGGGCAGTTGAAACATCATTTGGAGATTATGGCAACCCCCAATCTCAAGTAGAACAAGGCGCATCGGCGATTATTGATGCTTTTTTGAATAAGAATAATCCAACTATTGGAGCTGTTCGAGATATTGAAACACCAGTTGAAGAATGGGCTAGTAAAGGGCTGCAATACGACCCGAGTTTAGTGACTGAAACTATGGCGAAATTATATGCCTCTCAGGGCCAAATTGGACGTGCAAGGAAAGCTTTTAAGATGTTAGCTTTGAAATATCCTGAAAAAAGTGTTTATTTTGCACTCCAGCTGAAAAAGCTAAGCAAAAACTAAGAAGACTATCATGGGAACTCTCCTCACAGTTATTATTTTGATTATCTGCTTCCTTTTAGGAGCCGTTATTTTAGTCCAAAACCCCAAAGGTGGTGGACTCGCATCTGGATTTACAGGTGGTGCCGCCATGGGCGGTGTGCAACGTACAACTGACTTCCTTGAGAAGAGCACTTGGTACCTTGTGGTCGCACTATTTGTGACTTGCATGGCTGCTGGTATCTACAATGGAAACACTGAGGCAAATGTCGGTATTGACGAGAGCTTTATGCCAAGTACAACTTCGACGCCAGCTCCCGATGAAGTTGCTGCTCCAATTGAAGCAGAGTCTCCAACTGACACTCCTTCTGAGTAAGTATATCCCGGAAGTATTTATCACCTAAAGTATTAGATTTTAGACTCATTCGAATGTAATTTAGCGCTCGCATTTTTGCTGTGTAGCTATTTATCGTGCTCCAGCTAATTTTTTTATTTTATATATCAGATGTCAGTAAACATTCGCCCATTAGCAGATAGGGTTCTTATTGAACCAGCTCCAGCTGAAGAAACAACAGCAAGTGGAATTATTATCCCTGATACAGCTCAGGAAAAACCTCAAAGAGGTGTTGTTGTTGCTGTTGGACCAGGAAAGCCAGATGAACCCACAACAGTTAAAGTTGGTGATGCTGTCTTATATGGAAAGTACTCAGGTACGGATCTTCAGGTTGAGGGAAGGGATTACATGATTATGCGTGAGTCAGATATTCTCGCAATAGTTTAAAAACACAGACCGTTTAAATTTTCATAAAATGGCAAAAAACATTAAATTCGATATAGAGGCTCGTAGGAGTTTAAAAGATGGTGTCGATGCACTTGCAAATGCAGTAAAAGTAACATTGGGACCTAAAGGTCGGAATGTGGTTATTGATAAAAAATTTGGAGCGCCAATGGTAACAAAAGATGGTGTTACTGTAGCAAAAGAAATTGAACTTAAAGACCCCATTGAAAACATGGGGGCTCAAATGGTTAAGGAGGTCGCATCTAAGACGGCTGATGTTGCTGGAGATGGAACTACTACCGCTACAGTACTTGCTCAGGCTCTTATTTCTGAAGGTATGAGAAATGTGTCTTCCGGAGCTAATCCCATGGATCTTAAGCGCGGAATGGATAAAGCATCTATCGCAATTGTTAAGCATCTACAAAAGATGAGTCAAGTTGTGGGTAATGACAATTCGAAGATTGAACAAGTAGCGACTATTTCAGCCAACAACGATAATGCTATAGGTGCTTTAATAGCCCAGGCGATGAAGACTGTTGGAAATGAAGGAGTGATTACTGTGGAGGAAGCGAAGGGTATGGATACAACTGTTAAAACGGTTGAAGGAATGCAGTTTGATAGAGGATATCTAAGTCCTTATTTTGTAACTAACCCTGAGAAAATGGAGGTTGAGTTAGAGAGCCCATTTATTCTTATTCACGATAAGAAAATATCGAACATGAAGGATCTTCTTCCTGTTTTAGAAGAAACGGCAAAGTCAGGTCGCCCACTTTTGATCATTGCTGAAGACGTAGATGGTGAGGCTTTAGCGGCTTTAGTTGTAAATAAAATCAGGGGTTCTCTTAAAATTGCTGCAGTAAAAGCACCTGGGTTTGGTGATAGAAGAAAAGCAATTCTTCAAGATATTGCAATACTTACAGGTGGACAGGTGATTTCAGAAGAGACTGGCTTGAAGCTTGAAAATACTTCAGTTGATGATCTTGGAACAGCGGAAAAAATAACGATTGACAAGGATAATACCACCCTTGTAAATGGAGCTGGTGTTAAAGCTAGTATTAAAGCTCGTATAGGGCAAATAAAAGCTCAAATAGAGACTACAACATCAGATTACGATAAGGAAAAACTACAAGAGCGCCTTGCTAAATTAGCCGGTGGTGTTGCTGTTCTATATGTTGGGGCTGCTACTGAAGTAGAGATGAAGGAGAAAAAGGATAGAGTTGATGACGCTTTGCATGCAACTCGTGCTGCTATAGAGGAGGGTATTATTCCCGGAGGAGGAACGGCATACATCAGAGCTGCTTCTAAGATTTTGAAATTAGAGGGAGTGAATAACGATGAGACAACTGGGATTAAGATTGTAATCAGAGCAATTGAAGAGCCGTTGCGCCAAATTGTAGCAAATGCCGGTGGAGAAGGAGCTGTAGTGGTTAATGCAGTTCGTGATGGAAAAGCAGATTTCGGATACAATGCAAGGACTGAGGTTTATGAAGATCTTTACAAGGCGGGAGTAATTGATCCCACTAAGGTTTCTCGTGTAGCTTTAGAAAATGCTATTTCTATCTCAGGTATGATGCTTACAACGGAGTGCGTTATATCTGACTTTGAGGAAGAAGGTTCGATGGCTCCTCCTCCTGCTATGCCTGGTGGTATGGGAGGAATGATGTAGATTAAACACACTTTCAGATTGATGTCGATTAACGTAAAACACACCACGAAAGTTTTTGATGGACAAGCTGCTCTTAATGATGTTAGCTTAAAAGTCCCTTCGGGCCAGGTTTTAGGTCTTTTAGGACCAAACGGCGCAGGTAAATCAACGTTAATGCGATTAATATCGGGGTACTTACCTGCAACTTCAGGTTATGTTGAAGTTTGTGGTTTTGATGTTGATTCAGAGCCTCTTGAAACAAAAAAGCGAATAGGTTATTTACCAGAGCACAATCCCTTGCCCGAAGAAATGTTCATACGTGAATATTTGAGTTTTGTAGGTGGGATGTATAAAGTAAATAATGTTGCTAAAAGGGTTGAGGAAGTTATGTCTCTTGTGGCATTAGAGCCTGAAGCTAGTAAGAAAATTAGTCAATTATCTAAGGGCTATCGCCAAAGGGTGGGTCTTGCAGCTGCGATTATACATGAGCCTGAAGTATTGATACTTGATGAGCCGACTTCAGGTTTGGACCCCAATCAACTTGTTGAAGTAAGAGCACTAATAAAAAACATAGGTCGGGAAAGAACGGTACTTCTATCTACGCATGTCATGCAAGAAGTGGAGGCTATGTGTGATCGAGTTGTGCTGATTAAGAATGGAGAGGTTGTAGCGGATGATGCCACTGATATTTTCACAAGTAGAGATGGTGGGCTTGAAGCGGCTTTTAAAGAACTTACTTCTTGAGTACTGAAACTAATACTGAAAGCGGAATAGTCTTTAGATCTACCGGATCTTGGTACGATGTACAAGACTCCTCAGGTGAGAATATTCGATGTAGAATTAAGGGAAAGATGAGGCTTAAGGGTTTGCGATCTACAAACCCTATTGCAGTGGGTGATGCTGTACAATTTATCAGGTCTAAAGACGGAACGGGTAGTATTGATAGTATAGAGGAGAGGAGGAATTACATTGTTCGAAAATCAGTTAACCTTTCTAAGGAAACTCATATTGTCGCTTCAAACTTAGATAGAGCATATCTTATTGTGACCATTGCTAAGCCAAGGACTAGCTCCGGTTTTATTGATAGATTCTTAGTCACAGCAGAAGCGTACGGAATTCCGACTACGATTGTCTTTAACAAATTTGATTTGTTAAGTTCAGATAAAGAGGCATTGTTAAGGCAAGAGGAGTTGGAGGGTATATATACAAGAGTTGGTTATGAAACGATGAGGGTTTCAGCTGAGTCTGGCTTAGGAATAAAGGAGTTTAAAGAGGAATTAAATTCTGGTATAAATTTACTATCTGGGCATAGTGGTGTTGGTAAAAGCACGATAATCAATTTGCTTATTCCGGGTTTAGAACTTAAAACCGCTGATGTGTCAGAAACTCATTCAAAAGGAAGGCATACAACTACTTTTGCCGAAATGTTTTCCGTTCCAGGAGGTGGGTTTATTATTGATACACCGGGTATAAAAGGGTTTGGTTTAGTAACATTAGGAAAGAGTACGCTGAACCATCATTTCCCTGAGTTTTTCAAATTTCTACACGATTGTAAGTTTAACAATTGTGTACATATGGGTGAGCCGGGCTGTGCAGTTAAAAAGCAGGTTGAGGCAGGTAAGGTTTCTAAGGAGCGGTACTCAAATTATTGTGATATGTACAGAACTTTTGAAGAGGGTCCGTATAGATAAATGGCATCGCTTTTATACAACTTTAGAAGTATATAGTCCGTGTACCTTTAGATCTTCAGAGTTGTAACTCAGGCGACTGTGTGTATGTCTATCGTAAACATCTAACCCTATTGATCTTAGAATGGCATCTCCAGCGGCACAGTCCCACTCCATGTAAGTGCCTGTTCTAGAGTGTATCTCAGCTTCTCCAAGAGCTATTTTACAGAATTTAAGAGCTCCGCTAACCGGACTAGTTATAACATCTGTTGAGCTAATCCCTGGAGGGAGTAATTCCTCTAACCTAGCCTGCTCATCACAAGAGGTAATTAATCTATATGGTTTTTGAATAGTATTAGAATGTATTGACTTAATACAAATTCCATCTAATTGGTAAATAGAAAAACCTTTCCCAATTGCACCAGCGTAAATTATGTTGGATAAAGGGTCTGCAACGACACCTATGATGGGGCCTGTTGCGTCACAAAGGGCAATATTCACTGTAAATCCATATCTATTTTTAAGAAACGACTCTGTGCCATCTAAAGGATCTATTAAGAAATAGTATGGCCAATCCTTCCTATCTTCAAAAGAAGGAATAATTGCTTCTTCACTAAGGATAGGAATTCCAAGAGGAGATAGAATTTCAGTTATAATTTTATCTGAAGCATAATCAGCATCGGACACAAGGGAACCATCCTCTTTTGATTTTATATGTAGTTCGTCATCTGAAGATTCAAGAGCTAAAAGCAATACTCTTGCGCCAGCTCCACCTGCTTTAATAGAGAGGTTTAGAGCTTCTTCTAAAAGTTTTTCTGACAACATGCGCCTAATATAGTCTCCATAGATTAATTTCGCCTCGATGCAGGGGTGCCTTTTGGCTGAGATTCATACCCTTTGAACCTTACCGGGTAATACCGGGTTGGAAGATGTCAAGAGTTTGCGCTGTGCAAAATCTCTCCCATGTGTCATTTTTTTAATGAATTTATAAATTAAACAATGTCGCGATGTGTAGTTTTTGTCAAAGTAATTTAATTGCGTTTCTTTTTTTTCTTCTTTGTTTCACGACCACAACTCTCTGTTCACAGGTTGATTCAATCAACATTTTACAACCTGTTGCTGTGAGTGCTGTAAGTTCTGATGAGAGATCACCTTTTGCAAATACAAATCTCAGCCAAGATGATTTAAACTCAATGGACGCAGGTCAAGACATGCCTTTCTTATTGAGATTAACTCCTTCAGTTGTTGTGACCTCAGATGCAGGTAATGGCATTGGGTATACAGGAATACGTTTAAGGGGTTCGGATGCCAGTCGCATTAACGTAACAATCAATGGAGTCCCTTTAAATGATGCCGAATCTCAGGGTGTTTTTTGGGTTAATTTACCTGACTTAGGTGCTTCAGTTTCGGGCTTGCAAATTCAAAGAGGTGTAGGAACAAGCACGAACGGTTCCGGTGCTTTTGGAGGGTCTATCGCTATAAATACCCTAGGAAAAATCGTCCAGCCTGGAGGTCAGGTTGTGTTGGGAGGAGGAAGTTTTAATTCTTTTCGCAGAAGTGTCGGTTGGAATACGGGTATTGTTGGAAAGGGTTGGAATGTGGAAGGTCGCATGTCACAGATTGGATCGGATGGATATGTTGACAGGGCATCAAGTGATTTGAATTCAATATATACTTCTGTTGCGAAAAGATGGGGTAGTGGACGATTCTCCATTACATCATTGCGAGGAAATGAAAGAACTTACCAATCATGGTTTGGTATCCCACAATTTATCACAAATGAAAATGTAACAGATGCAGATATTGATGAATGGGCTATGAATAGTTCTGAGTATGGATATGGTTTTGATGTCGAGCGTTTAGATGATTTAAAAGAGAGAGGAAGGCAGCACAATTACTACAACTACAAGGATGAAGTGGACAACTATTATCAAAATCATTTGCAGTTGCATTTTGAACAAGATTTAGGCTTGGCGAACATGGCGGTTTCCCTTTTCTCAACATTAGGAGCAGGCTATTACGAACAATTCAGATCAGATGACGCTTTTTCTGTATATGGATTAGAAGCACCAACATACTCAGATTCTATCTCACCAGAATCTACAAATGTGATCAGAAGAAGGTGGTTAGACAATACTCTAGCTGGTGGACTTGTTAATTTTGATCTGCCTTTGGGAAAAGTCGATGTTCAGTTTGGAGGTGCATATTCGAATTATTCAGGAGATCATTTTGGTGAATTAATTTGGATGGAGCACGCTGCAGATGTTCTTCCAGGTACGAGATACTATGACAATGTTGGTGACAAGCAGGATGGAAGTGCGTATGTCAGAGGTTCGTATGATCTCATGGATGAAAAGGTGAGGCTACAGGCGGAGTTGCAAACCCGATATGTGACATACTCCACGCATGGTGTTGACGCTGATTTAAGAGAAATTTCAATTGAAGATACGCTTCTTTTTTTCAACCCCAAATTTGGGTTTGATGTCTTGCTAAGTGAATCTTCAAGAGCTTTTGCTTCTGTTGCAATTGCAAATAGAGAGCCAGCTAGGAGTGATTATTTGGATACCCCAAACTCAGGTTCAGTAAACCCCGAACAGCTCAAGGATTTCGAGCTGGGATACAAATACGTTGCGTCCAAGTGGAGCGTTGAAATGGGGCTCTATCACATGAGCTACAAAGATCAATTGATTGCAACCGGAGCACTAAACGATGTCGGGAGTCCTGTTCGAGTGAATGTTCCTAAAAGCTACAGACAAGGTATTGAGATTCAGGCTGGAGTTGAGATAATGCCAAAGATTCGTTGCGATGTTAACGTCACACTCTCCCAAAATAGGATTGATTTGTTTGAAGAAACTATATACGATTATGATGAGAACTATGATTATGTCAATGTTGTAGATCATCAAAACAGTGACATCGCTTTTTCACCATCTGTTACAGGTTCAGGAGTTATTTCTGCTGAGGTTTGGTCCAACACAAACAGTACAATTGGTTGTGACTTCGTGACGAAATTTGTAGGTCAGCAATTTTTAGACAACACGTCAAACATTGATCGTTCATTGCCTGCATACTTCGTCAATGATTTTTCAGTTCAATGGTCAACAACAAGAACAAACAATGATAAGATCTCTTTGTCAATTGTTGCTAAGAATATTCTAGACAAAATGTACAGTGCAAATGGATGGACATACAGTTACTTGTCTGGAGGTTTTGATAGCATGGTGACAGAAAATTATGTTTTTCCGCAGGCTGGACGTCATGGGTTTATAAATATCGTATATAGTTTTTAAATAAGATTGACTAATTTGCGTCTATGAAACGGAGTGTGCCATTTTTTTTGTTGGTTGCTATCTTAACGGCTAGTGCGGGTGTTGTTTCAGCTCAATATACCATGCCTTTTGAGGAGCTTCCCCATGAAGGGACATGGCTTCAATGGCCGCATAATCATACTTATGGTTTCGGTGCTGCTGATTTCGAGCCTGCCTGGATTCAAATGACAGAAGCCTTGGTTGATGGTGAGAGAGTTCACATTATAGCGTATGATAATGTGCATAGAGATCACATTGTAAATCTATTAGAGGAATCTTTGGTAGATATGTCATCAGTAGATTTTGTGATTGCTGAAAATGATGACTTTTGGGTTAGAGACAATGGTCCCATTTTCGTTTACGACTCTGACGTGAATTTAACGATTTTAGATTGGGGTTTTAATGGTTGGGGTGGTAATGCTCCTTTTGAGCTCTGCGATGACATACCTATTGCAGTTGCAGACTCTCTCAATATACCGATTATAGATCTCAACGTTATGGTACTTGAGGGAGGAGCTTTTGAAATTGATGGATATGGAACACTGATGGCTACAAGAACTTCAATAACTGGCCCAGACAGAAACCCTGATTTAACGGAAGCCCAAATTGAAGATTACTTACAAGAGTACTTAGGTGTATCAAATTTCGTTTGGTTAGATGGACTATTTGGTGGATTAGATGATATAACGGATCAGCATATTGATGGTTTTGCTAGGTTTCACGGTAACAATACTATAGTGACACTATCTCACACCGATCAGGCTTATTGGGGCGTTTCGTTTTCTGATAGAGAGATAATCAATAATGCATTGAACACTGATGGTGTGCCATTTGAAATAGTACATTTACCATTAACTGTTAATGATGTCGTTACAACGTGGGGGGAATCGGTGGGTTATCGCTCAACCTACACAAATTATTATATTGCAAATAGCGTTGTTTTAGTACCAAACTATAACGACCCCAATGACGCAGTAGCAAATGCTATAATTAGTGATTTATATCCCAATAGAAATGTGGTTGGTATAGATTGTCGGAATATGTTATTCGTTGGGGGTATGGTTCATTGTGTTACTCAGCAACAACCTATAGGAGAAATCAACACCGTAGTTAATGAATTAAGTATAATAAATAGCACAAATGACCTCGGAGAGTTGATTTGTGTATATGACTTATCAGGCAGGAGGGTTAACTGCCCAGAGTTGGGTGTAACGTATATTTTTCACTACGAAAATGGCGACGTTAAGAGGATGTTAACTGACTAAAGTCCCTCACCTTTTCCAGTACAGTACCAAGAACTACAAGATCCGCTCCTGCTGCCCAGACTCTTTCCATGCCTTCGAACCCCCGAATTCCACCACCTACAATTATAGGCACATCTACCGCGTTACTAACTGCGGAAACAACTTCTGTTGGAATGCTATTCGCAGCTCCGCTCCCCGCATCAAGATAAACGGCTTGCATACCAAGCAAAACGGCAGCTGAAGCAGTTGCAACAGCTAATTCTGGTTTTGCAGAAGGAATGGGTAGGGTTTGGGTTATATAGGCGGCAGTAGTAAGTGGGCCGTCGCCAACTAATAAATACGCTGTGGCAATAGTTTCAATATCCATTGCCATTATTTGAGGAGCAGCTTCTACATGTCGTCCAATCAAAAGATCTGCATTTCTGCCGCTTACAAGGCTAAGAAATAAAAGGACGTCGGCATGTTCAGTAACTTGCTCAGGTGAACCTGGGAATAGAACAACTGGCAAACTTGTCTGTTTCTTAGCATTCTTAACTAGTTCTTCGGTATTCCCTTTTGAAAGGTGGCTGCCACCAATGAGTATATCAGTTGCTCCAGATTGTTCAATTTCATTAAGCCAGTTATACAACTCTTCTCCGGTAGGTATTTTATCTGGATCTAGCAATACGGCAAACCTTTTTTCGCCTTGGCGCTTGCTAATTTGAAGATTCTTAAGCCAATTATTATTCATTTCGCTTCTTTTATAGCCAGTTTTATCTCTTGTACGATAGAGGTATGTCTCATTACGTGCCCACTAGATACTTCAAGAAAGTGCACTCCTGATGTGGATTTTGAAAGTGCGTCTCTTAGTGATTTTGACCAGCTGTAAGGTATGATTTTATCACGCCTTCCGAAAATAAAATATATCTTTTTTTCATGCGTGATATTTTCATTAATAGCCTTTATTAATCCTTCTTTTTCAGGCCAAAATAATTTATGTCCAGCCCACCCAAATGCAACTCTTCTCCTAATTTCAACTGAGTCAGTGTGATAGCGCCCGAATTGATGCTTATGCTTTGATATGAGTCTCATAGATCTCATAGCATTAATTAACCACCGATTTGTTTTGGGTATTTTATCAATTAAACGCCAGCAGTATTTACCTAATCTTGTGTTCACCACAAATCGATATAGACCACCCATTTTTAAACCATCTGGAGCTAAGACTATAACCTTAGATAATTTATCGGGAAACTTCTCGAATAAGGTAAGCGCAACTCGACTTCCCATTGAATAACCTAAAAGAACAAGGTTCACGTTCTTTATTGTTGAAAAATTCATAGAAATGAAGTTCTCAATACTCTCTATAAGGATTGAAGGCTCGAGAGCTTCGTCTAAAGGAAGTGGTGGTAATGGAGTACTCTTATCATGATGAAGTAAGCTGATGGAAAGCATTACAGAATCATCCTCAAACAAAGGGCTAAAGTTGAACATTTCCCTTGCATTCCTATCAAATCCATGGAATGCAACCACTATTTCTTGTGAAGGTTTTATATTTTCATCTCCCCTTATCCATCCGCCAAATCGCCACCCCCTGTATTCCCATTCTATAGGTTGTTCACTAATTTCAGGTGGTATCATTATGCAAAGTAATAAACTGTGGAAAAAGTGACATCATTTTTATAAATAGTTTGATTGAAGTCACTAAAGGATAACGTAAATTTACACCGGTAAAAGTCATCAAAGTCATACTTAACTGGACGTTTTTTAACAAAGAAATTTATTAGAAAGTGACCAGATAAAAAAAAAATGCCTAAAGATTCCAGCATAAAATCGGTACTCATTATAGGCAGCGGCCCTATAGTGATTGGCCAAGCTTGTGAATTTGATTACAGTGGTTCCCAAGCTTCTAGATCTTTAAGAGAAGAAGGGATTGAAGTGACTCTAATTAATAACAACCCTGCCACCATTATGACTGACCCAGTCATGGCGGATAATGTTTACCTCGAACCTCTAGAGCCTGAATCTATCGTTAAGATTCTGAAGAAGCACAATATTGATGCTGTTCTCCCAACTATGGGAGGCCAAACAGCTCTCAATCTTGCTATCAAATGCGCTGAAATTGGCATTTGGGAAGAGTTCGGAGTAAAGATAATTGGTGTTGATATCGATGCTATAGAAATTACTGAGAATCGTGAGAAGTTTAGATTGCTAATGGAAAAGATCGACATTCCTATGGCGCCTCAAGCAACTGCGAAGAGTTTTCTTGAGGGAAAGGAAATAGCTCAACAGTTTGGTTATCCACTATGTATTAGAGCTAGTTTCACATTAGGTGGAGCTGGTGCTGCAGTAGTTCATACTAAAGAACATTTCGAGGACAAGCTTACTACAGGGCTACATAAATCACCTATTCATGAGGTGATGATTGATAAAGCTTTACTAGGTTGGAAGGAGTTTGAATTAGAACTCTTGCGTGATTCTAACGATAACGTAACTATAGTTTGTTCTATCGAAAACATGGATCCTATGGGTATTCATACAGGTGATTCAATCACAGTTGCTCCTGCCATGACTCTTTCTGATTCGACATACCAAAGAATGCGAGATATGGCCATCCGTATGATGCGTAGTATCGGTGATTTCTCTGGTGGTTGCAATGTTCAATTTGCAGTTTCAGCTGATGAAAAGGAAGATATTATTGCTATTGAAATTAACCCTAGGGTTTCGAGATCTTCAGCTTTAGCCTCTAAAGCAACGGGTTATCCCATCGCAAAACTCGCAGCAAAACTTGCTATTGGATACCACTTAGATGAGTTGAAGAACACCATTACCGGTTCTACCTCGGCGATGTTTGAGCCGACTTTAGATTACGTTGTAGTGAAAATACCTCGTTGGAATTTCGATAAATTCCCAGGTACAGACAGACAGCTTGGACTTCAAATGAAATCAGTGGGTGAGGTTATGGCTATAGGCCGGTCATTTCAAGAAGCTCTTCAAAAGGCATGTCAATCGCTAGAAATAAAGAGAAATGGCTTAGGCGCTGATGGAAGAGAATTACGTGACCATGATGCTATTATGGAGAGTTTAAACCACCCTTCTTACAACAGGCTTTTCCATATTTATGACGCATTTAAGCTAGGTGTTCCATTTTACAAGATTCACGAATCAACAAATATTGATCCATGGTTCCTTAGGCAAATTGAAGCTTTGTTAATGCTCGAAAATGATATTAAGCAGTATTCTATAGAGTCATTGCCTAAAGCACTACTCATGGAAGCAAAGCGTAAAGGATATGCTGATAGACAAATTGCTCATCTTCTAAAATGTCTTGAAAGCGAAATCCATGAGAAGCGCAAAAAAGAAAATATAAATCGAGTTTATAAATTAGTAGATACATGTGCAGCTGAATTCCCTGCAGTTACTCCTTACTACTATTCAACTTTCGAAGATTCTGAAAACGAGAGCATCAGTTCTGATAAGAAAAAAGTCATCGTCCTCGGTAGCGGTCCGAATAGAATAGGCCAAGGAATTGAGTTTGATTACTGCTGCGTACATGGGGTTCTTGCTGCAAAGGAATGTGGTTATGAAACGATAATGATTAATTGCAATCCTGAAACTGTATCAACTGATTTTGACACTGCTGACAAGCTTTATTTCGAGCCAGTTTTTTGGGAGCATATTTATGATATTATTTTGCACGAAAACCCCATTGGTGTAATAGTTCAGTTAGGAGGCCAAACAGCACTAAAGCTCGCTGAAAAATTAGACCGATACAACATACCTGTTCTAGGCACATCTTATAAAGCTCTCGACCTCGCTGAGGATAGAGGTAGCTTTTCAGCACTACTTCAAAAAGAGGGTATTCCGTATCCTAAATTTGGAGTAGTTGAAAACGCTGACCAAGCTGTCGATCTTTGTAGTGAGCTTGGTTTCCCCCTTCTTGTACGCCCATCATATGTTTTAGGAGGACAAAAGATGAAAATCGTAATTAATGAAGAAGATCTAGAAAATCACGTTATAGACATTCTTAAGCACATGCCTGAAAATCAGATCCTTGTAGACCACTTCCTTGAGGGTGCTCTTGAGTGTGAGGCAGATGCGATTTGCGATGGTGATCAGGTGAGGATAATTGGTATTATGCAACACATAGAACCAGCGGGGATTCACTCGGGTGACAGTTATGCACTTCTTCCTCCATTTAATTTAGGTGATTTGGTAATACAAAAAATCAAAGATTATACAGAGAGAATTGCTGTAGCCCTTAAGACTAGGGGGCTTATTAACGTACAGTTTGCAGTTAAAGACGATGAGGTTTACATTATAGAAGCAAATCCACGCGCTTCTCGAACAGTACCATTTATTTCTAAAGCTTATGGAGTCCCGTATGTAAACCAAGCGACTAAGGTTATGCTTGGAGAAGCTAAGCTTAAAGATTTACCACATTCGCCTAAACTTGATGGGTACGCAGTTAAAATACCTGTTTTTAGTTATGAAAAATTCCCTGATGTAAATAAGGAGTTAGGACCTGAGATGAAATCTACTGGTGAGGGAATTCGTTTCATTCAAGACTTACGCGATCCTTTTTTTAGGAAGATTTACTCTGAACGCAACTTATATTTGAGCAAGTAATAACAACCAGTTCTGATGTTGAAGAGTCTATTTTATATTGTTATGTTTTGGTTTGTTTGGCGTTGGCTAGATAGGTTGTTTGGTAGAAAAGGATGGAGAGCAAATCGCAGAGACAGTCAGCGGGAAAAACCAAATCAAGGTAGTCAAGCAAGCAATAAAAAGCCCAATGACGATAGAATAGGTGATTATGTGGAGTTTGAGGAGGTCGAAGAATAATACTTATCTCCTACTTGTTATCTTGCTCCCATGCATAAAATTATTCCTCACGCGATAGCGGTTTTTCTTCTTTTTTGCATCTCTGCAGCCTTTTATTCTCCTGCATTTTTAAAAGGGGAAAGAATGCTTCAGGGAGACACGGTTAACTTTAAAGGGATGTCTCACGAGGCAATAAGTTATAGTGAAATTTCTGAATCTAAAGAACTCCCGTCTTGGACAGACAGCATGTTTTCGGGAATGCCCACAACCCAAATAACGGGTAGTGGATTATCCTCATTACCGAAAATTATTTGGCTTTTCTTGAAGCTGTTTATGTCGCCTGAGATTATGACTTTATTTATGGCGATGCTTGCAGGCTATGTGCTTGCTCTTTGTCTTAAAGCCCCTCCTTGGATTGCGTTTATTGTGGGAGCAACTTACGGTCTAGCTTCTGTAAATATCCTTTATCTATCGGCGGGTCACGCGACTAAGGTTAGGGCGATTTCTGTAATGCCAGGAGTTTTAGGTGGTGTAGTTGCTGCGTTTAGAGGGAGACGTGCTTTAGGTGCAGGGGTTTTCGCATTATTCCTTGCAATTCACTTATTTGCAAACCACCTTCAGATGACTTATTACCTACTATTTCTAATAGCTTTTGTAGGTGTCTCTGAATTTATATTGTTGTCGTACAAGAGTGAGATAAAGCAAGCTCTTAAAACGTCTTTCATACTTTTAGTTGGCGGGTTTTTTGCGATCCT
>Ga0206679_10001081_pt1 | contig 22685 bp, 17 predicted proteins | sample M110012015metaG_FD_155464 | JGI IMG/M metagenome (GOLD analysis project Ga0206679, IMG submission 155464) | Ammonia-oxidizing marine archaeal communities from Monterey Bay, California, United States - M1 100m 12015 | ecosystem: Environmental > Aquatic > Marine > Intertidal zone | place: USA... | reverse complement strand
AGCAATCAATTATTAGAATATTAGATAGATTAGAACCTAAAAAAATTGTAATTGTTTCTTCTGCACCACAGATTAGATACCCTGATTGCTATGGAATTGATATGGCAAAATTGGGAGATTTTATTGCATTTAATGCAGCAGTTGCTTTATTGAAAGATACTAAACAAGAACATATACTTACTGATGCATATGAAAAGTGTAAAGCTCAGGCACACTTACCAAAAGAAGAAATGATAAACTATGTTCAGGAGATATACAAACCATTTACTGCAGAAGAAATTTCTAAGAAAACAAGTGAGCTATTAACTCCTAAAGGAACAAATGCTGAGGTGGAAATTATCTATCAGTCTATTTCTGATTTACATGCTTCTTGCCCTGACCATAAAGGAGATTGGTACTTTACAGGAAACTACCCAACTCCAGGAGGAGTGAAGGTGGTGAACAAAGCCTTTATGAACTATATGGAAGGTAATAATGCAAGGGCTTACTAAAGAAATTAGTTTATAATTATTATTCGTTTTTCTACCGTACCATCATCAAAAATATAAAATAGTGGAGTGTTGTTTGTTGGGTTTGTTTCTCTGCCGAACACATCTAATATTTTGTGTGTTTTCTTCTTTTTGATAAACTCACCTATTGACGTAGATCCATTGCAATCAGTACTAAAATAGTGTTGAGGGTCAATATTATCATTAATAATAGAAAAATTATTATTAAAATAATTAATGCTATTTACCTCAATACAACCCAGATTTGGATTTTCTGTGATGTAAAAAGAATCTAATATATTATTGTTTCCATTTTTAATATTTAGTTCTGTAAGGGAACAATTTCTGCAAAACAATTGTACTAATAAATGATTGTTACTTAAATCTAAAGAAACAAAAGGATTGTTACCGCTTCTTAATACTATTAATGAAGAGTTACTACTTAAATCTAGGGATGATAATTGATTACCACCGCAATACAATCGAACTAATGAGATATTATTACTTAAATCTAGAGATGATAGTTGATTGCTTGCACACCTAAGGATCTTTAAACTAGCAAAATCTTCAATTCCAGTTAAACTGAATATATTTTGATTAAATATATTTAATATCAGAATAGTATCAATTGATGAAGTGGTTACAGAGTCGTCTAATACATTGTCGTACCCTAAATTAATTAAAGCCTGTTCAAAATTATCATCAGGAACATATGTTTGCTGCCCCAACCCAATCATAGGCACACATAGTAAAATCAATAGTAGTTTTTTCATTTTATTTATTCAATAATTATCTTCTTTTCTACTGTGCCATCATCATAAATGTAAAACAATAAATTATCTAAAGAAAATTGGATTTCTTGCCCAAGTGTATTAATGATCTTGGAGAGACCTCTTTCTTCAAGATTCTCTTGATTGTTTAAACTTGTTGTATTGGTTCCAACTTGACTAAAAAAGTTCCAAATCTCTTCGCTTGCCCAAAAATCATCATTTCCCCATGGAGATACATCAAACCATGTATGTAAACCATTATTTACTGTATAAAACCAAACCTTATCACCTGTATTATTATTCTGATATTTTGTTACATCAGTAATATTATTATCATTATTTATATCTAACAGAGAATAACTTGTATCTAAACTACAAGAACTATGACTAACCCAATCATTCACAATATTAGGAGCTGACATGTAAGGACCATAATTTGGGAAGTTACCTCCATAGTAATTAATCACATTATCATTTGTCCCATGTAATACTAAGACAGAAATATTAGTAGAAGGAGAACAAACATTCATGTAGTCAAAAACTGTACCTGCTAATGGAGCAATAGCATCAAAAATATTTGAACTCTGACATCTTGCTAGATGAAAAGACATATCACCTCCATAAGAGAATCCGGTAGCAAATATTCTATTTTCATCAAATTGATACTGAATCTGTAATGAATCATTTAATGCATGAATAAAATTAACGTCAGACAAACCAATACAGTTCCAGGATGTGAGACCTGAAGTTCCATTATCTCCATCAATTAAAGCTGTGGGATAGCAAACAGCAAAATTATTTTGGTCAGAAAGAATATTAAAAGCAGTGTTTAACATAATCTGTTCTCCATCCCCACCCCAACCATGCAAAACATACACAATAGGTGAGTTTGAAGGTAGATTATTTGGTATATGTAAATAAAATTCGCGTTGAATATTATTATAAGTAAAATAAAATGGACCATCTTGACTAAACCCAATCAAAGGCACACATAGTAATATTAGTAATAGTTTTTTCATAAGAGCAAACTTACAGAAAATTAGAAAGAGAAAAAAGTCGGGCTAGCAGGATTACATCCTTACACCTATTTACATGATTACAACATACTCAGTAAAGTGGGTTTTTAATTACTTAAGTATTATTTTTGTTTATTAAAGGTTTTGAAGATAAAGTATATTATAAGTCCAATACCTATAGTAATAAAAACAGTTATTAATTTTGAAAGGTCTGCAACTGAAAGTAACCAAATGCATATTAACATACCTAAAATTGCAATAGTATTCCCATATTTTAATTTGTATCCTGTATTTTTATTTTTATTCTGTAACCTTAATTTAATAAGTGCAGCAGAAACAGTAAAATAAACCAGAATACCACAAATAACACTAATGGATAGCAGATAAATAAATGTTCCAGAAATAGACACTAATATTACAATAATAGAATAGAACCATAAACTAATATGAGGAACAGCTGTTTTAGGATGGATTTTGGAAAATATTTTAGGGAATTGATTCCTCTCACTTAGTGAAAAAGGTATTCGAGAACCAACTAAGACATTACCATTTAATGTACCTCCAATAGAAATAATTACTCCAATAGTAATGATAAAACCTCCAATTGGTCCAAAAAATAAATTAGAAGCATCAGTAATTGGTTTCTCAGAATTGGCAAGATCAGGAAATGTGCCAACTGCCACTATTTGAATGAGTGCATAAAAGACAGCTATAAAAATAGAGGTATATATCATTGCAAAAGGAATATCTTTTTTAGGGCTAGATATTTCACCAGTATTTACCAAAGCAACACCAAAACCTGTAAAGGCAAAAATTAGAATGAAAATAGTAGATGAAAAATCTGAAATTGTTGGAATAGGAGACTTTGAAAAATCTATTAAGTTAAAATCAATAAAGAAAAATCCTGTAATAATAAAAAAACAAAGAGGAATGAGTTTAGATATACTAAGAATATTAATTAGTTTGGAACTGTTTTTCACACCACTATAATTAGTAATAAATAGAAATACTGTAATGAGTATAATAGAAACAGTCCTTGTGTTCTGTTCTGTAAAACTCTCATTAAAGAAACTTAAATAATCAAGTAGAAGATTAATTAAAGCTGCATAACTTACTATTCGGCCAACAAAACCAATCCAACCAATTACAAAACCAGGTAACTCCCCAAATGCTTTAAGTATGTATAAATAGGATCCTCCTGTTTCTTTAAATTGGCTACCTACTTCTGCATAAATCATAATAAATACAAAAATTAGTAAAGCGCATAAGAAAATTATTGGGATACTATAAATTCCAGATATTGCAAAAATCTTGGATGGTAATCCGAAAATACCAGCACCAATAATACCGTTAATCATAATAAGAACTAGGCCCCACCTTGTAATATCTCTTTTTAGCATAAAATAACTTTTATATAATGATACAAATTTATATCATTAAAAACAAAAAGCTATGCTAAGCATAATAAAAATAAAAAAAGTCGGGCTAGCAGGATTACAACCTAACACCTATTTACATGATTCCAGCAAGCTTTAAAACTAAAATTTGCTCTGCTTTTTGCATGTAAAGTTTTTTCACTTATCTCTTTTTATGATTTGGTTTTTCTCCTCCTTTTCTGATTCTGTTCAGTAGTTCTTTTTTAAATTCTCTTTCGGCTCTGTATAGTTTTGCTACTTTTTGTGTAGATAGTATTTTCTGAAATTTAAGATTGTATTTCTTTTTTACATCTAATTCTTTTTGTTCGATAACAAAGATTTTTTCTAAAACTTTTGCTATTTCAGAATCTGACATATTTTCAATATTCTTTCTTATCTCCTTAGAATTTTCTTTTTTCTCATTATGTAATGATTTCATTTCTTTGGAAAATTCATTATAAACAGGCCAAAATACTTGTGCTTCTTCAGAAGTTAAATCTAACTGATTTGTAATAAAAGCAATTTTCTGAGATTCTATCTTTTCCCTTTTTTTGTCAGATATGTTTTGAGAAAACATAAATAATGGACAAAGTAATGCAATTAGTGTTGTTTTAAAATTCATAATTATTTGTTTTTATAGTTCGTAAATTAAGTCGTTATAGTCATATTGTTCAATCAGAAAATCATCTATTTCCTCTTCTGTTTCTGTAGTGATATACTCATAAATCAGTTCTTCATTTACATCTTCCAGATAAGCAAGTAAATCATCATTTGTTATATTAGTTTCTGTATTATCTTCTACAATAATTTCGGTAGTGTTATTTGTGTTATACAAGAAAAACAAAACAAAAATTACAGCCATTGCAGGAGTAATAAACTGAAGTTTAAGAATAGAAACAAGAGAAGGCCTTTCTTCTACTGTACATTGTTTTTGTATATCTGATTTTAACTCTGAAAAATAACCCTCAGGAACCTTAAAAGAGGTTTCATTTTCAAATTTTTCTATGTCAATATTTTTATTCATCAGTTATAAGATTAGTTAATTTATAAAAGGTTTAATTATTCTTTAAATAGTATTCAATTTTATTTTTAGCATGATGGTAATTTGCCTTTAAAGCCCCAACAGAAGTTCCTAATATTTCTGATATTTCATCATACTTCATTTTATCAAAGTATTTCATATTAAATGCAATTCTTTGTTTAGTAGGTAATGTTAATAGTGCTTTTTGTAATTTCCTTTCAATTTCATCTCCATCAAAATAATTTTCTGCAGATAAATTATCTGATAATCTGTAAGATACTGTATCTAATGATTCAAAGTAATTTCTCTTTTTCTTTTTTAAAAAATTAAGGGATTCGTTAGTAGCAATAGTATAAATCCAAGTATATATTTTCGAATCTCCTTTAAACTTATCTAAGTTTTTCCATACCTTAATAAAGGTGTTTTGTGTTACATCATTTGCATCTTCATGAGATAGTACAATTTTTCGGATATGCCAATACGCCCTCTCCTGATTCTGATTTATAATATGGTTAAATGCCATATTTTTTGTTTCAGTATTCTGAAACATCTCTAGAAGTTTTTTGTCGGTATATTTCCCCATTTACTTTGTTTTAGATGGGATATTTTTTAAAAGGTTTAATTATTTTATGTTCCAAATATAATAGATGTAATAATTCTCAACATAGTTTTGATTTTTTTATGATATTTTTATCTTATTCAACAAACTTAAGTAGATTTTTCATCTCAGTAGGAAAATCCTTAAAATTGTCGCTTACATACTTCTTATAAAAAGCAATATCTTGTTTTGAGTGATTATATGATGATTTAATATTATATATTTCTAAAACATCTAAACTCCACTTTTGGTCAAAAGGTAAATTCATATAAACACAAAATTGTTTAAGTGTATCTTCATTAAATGTATGTTGGTAAAAATGAAAAAAATTAGAATTTAATTCTTTTTGATTTTGGAAAAAACTAAGAAACTCATCCAAGATAGATTTTAAAATATCTTGAAATGTAGAATCCTTATTTATATTATTAAATATGTTCGACATTCCTGTTTTCTGATTAGAAAAAGCACAATCTAAAGGATTTCTAATTGGTAAAATAAATCTGATTTTATCATTTTTTTGTATTAAATCTAATTCTGTAACATTATATTTTAATAAATAATTCTTAAGATGTAAGCCTTCTTTCCACAATAAGCAATTTATATTATCTTTTAATAAATTATCATCAAATCGTTCTTCATATTTACTTTTTAATACTGATTTATCAAAAGCATGAGACAATAATATACTACCACCAAGCCTACCCCTGAATCCGGAAAGCGACAACCATATTGCATATTTTACAAAACTGTTAAATCGGTCATGAGAATAGTTTTTAAAAAAGTTGACTTCATTGTATGGAAAGATCCTACTTTGTGCATGATTTAAAACCTGACAATTAGGATGAAGAACAGCCATAGCGGCTGTAAGTGAAGTTAAATTTCTGTAAGGGCCAGACAAAAAACAAACCGATTCTAACCCATCTAGATTAACAGAAGAAGAAGCTGCTAAATCCTTCTTATCCCTATAGGATTGCAGTCTGTTTTTAAACTTATCTAATACTCTTGAAATCATTATTTATTTTCTCCAAATATAAAAAAAACCCACTTAAAAAGGTGGGTTTTAATATTAGTATGTTTGTTCTATTACTTTATTTCAGTAGTAAAAACGTTTCCGTGCCACCAAAAAAGTTGTGTTTTACTTGCACCATATTGTTCTACTGCCATATCAAATGCAGATCCAAAAGAATGCATATCGAACACTGGAATCAATGTACCCATATAATCTTTTAATTCCAGTTCCTTTACAATAGTATTCGGATCTTCAATTGCAGATTCCATTTCTGCAGCAGCTAATTCTTCTTCCGTCATCATTTCAGGATGTTTAGGAGCAAAAGTCATTTCATTAATTAAATGAGTAGCTCCTGCAAACTTGTCAATAATAAACATAGTATATCTGATATCTACAGAAATTGTTCTTTGTATCTCGTTTTCGAAAGCAATATCTCCACTCATAGCTTCCCAATTTCCATCAAATGCAGTACCTACAATTTCTCCCCAAGCATTAATAACCGGAGAACCAGAATTACCACCTGTAATATCATTATTAGAAATGAAGTTAATTCTTAAATTTCCATTTTCATCTGCATATTGCCCGTAATCACCAGTATTATAAAGTTCTTTCAGTTTTTCAGGTACAATAAACTCATCATTTGTCGGATCTTCTTTTTCAATAATTCCGTCAATTGTAGTATAGAAATCATAATGAGCTCCATTTCCTGGAGAGTAATCACCAACATTACCATAAGTAACCCTCATAGTTGAGTTTGCATTTGGATAATAATTTTCTTCCGGATTCATTTCTCTTAATCCGGCAATAAATAACCTGTTTCCTTCATCCATCTTTGCTCTTGCTGATTTTCTTTTCTCATAATGATTCTCAATATAAAAATCATAAATTGACATCATAGTTGTATAAGCAGGATCTCTTTCTAACTTCATTGAAGATGGTCTATCTAAAAAGGCAAAGAATGACTCCTTACTAGAAAATATTGATCTTCTGAAGACATTTTTAGCATAGTAATCAAAATCTAAAGCTTTAAAACCAAACAATTGTTGTTCTATTCTCTTAAATACAGCAGGGTGTTGATTTTTCGGAACATTGTAATAATACATTTCTAACATTGAAGAGAATAATTCTTCATCAATAGAAAAGTTATAGTTTTTGTAAAATTCTTTAGCTTCCTTCTTAATTTCTTTCATGAATTTTCTTTTTGCTTTTTCTTCCGTTGGAATATTTGCAAGTTTTCTATTCATTAAAAATGAGAAATACATTATTTCTGCACCTTGAAAAATAGCCTCATTTAAATAAGTTCTGGCAATATTTATTTTCCTGTTTTGCTCATAGGCTTGTTCAATAAGATTAAGTGCATTTCCGTACTTCTCATATCTATCTTCATCACCAGAATTAACCCATTCTGTAAAGTTATTCTCTATTTCAACTTTTTTATCATAAACCTTCATTCTTTTTAGTCCTTTCGACTGACCAATAAAGTATTTCCAGTAATTAGAAGTTTGTGCATATTTAGCAGCATACTGAATTTTAGTTTTCTTATTAGCATCCATTCCTGATTTCATAATCGCTAACTTTTCATCTCTAATCTGAACAATTGTTGGATTAGTTTGGTCTAAAGCTTCCTGAATTCCATAAGAAGTTAAAAATCTATCTGTACTTCCTGGGAAACCAAAAATCATTGTATAATCTCCATTATCTACACCATCCAACTGAATTGGTAAGTGGTGTTTTGGCGTATAAGGAATGTTTTCTTCAGAATATTCAGCAGGACTTCCGTCAGGAGCACAATACACTCTGAATAATGAGAAATCTCCTGTGTGCCTTGGCCACATCCAGTTATCCGTATCTCCACCGAATTTTCCGATAGAGGAAGGAGGAGCTCCAACTAATCTTACATCATTGTAAGTTATGTATGTCATAATGTAAAATTCATTACCTCCAAAAAAAGATTTTACTCTAGCATTGTAATTTGTTCCTTCCGTTTTTTCAGAAGCAATAGATGAGAAAATACCTCTTAATTTAGCGTTTCTCTCTACTTCAGTAACATCACCAAGTTCTTCTAAAACTCTATCTGTTACGCTTTCAATACTTACTAAAAACGAAACAAAGAGTCCTTCATTCGGAAGTTCTTCATCTCTACTCATAGCCCAAAAACCATCCTTAAGATAATCATTTGCTACAGATGAATGGTCTTGAATTTGACTAAATCCACAATGATGATTTGTAAGCATCAATCCTTCTGAAGAAATCATTTCTCCAGTACAAAAACCTCCCATAGAAACAATAGCGTCTTTTAAAGAAGAGTTGTTTACATCATATAAATCCTGAGCTGTAAGTTGCAATCCGCAATCTTGCATATCATCCTCATTCATAGCTTGAAGCAGTTGTGGCAACCACATACCTTCATCTGCTTTTACTGAGGAGAAAGTAAGTACAGAAAGTAATACTAGTGAAAATAATTTTTTCATCATGTTTTTATTTTTTTAATTTGATGCAAATTTAAAAGAAATACATCTTTTAAGAAAGAAAAAAAGCTTCTGTTTTATAAAAATCGTGTTAAAAACTTTTTACTGTTTTACATCTAGTGATGACCGTAGTCCATTACCTAAAAGCATAAATGCTAACACAGAAAGCATTATTGCTATACCTGGAATTATTGCAAGATATGCTTTATCCATGATGATATAATTATAGTGGTCCTTAATCATAGAACCCCAAGTTGGTATTGGAGGCTGAGCTCCTAACCCTAAAAAGCTTAAACCTGCTTCAATAAGTATAGCAGCTGCAAAATTAGCTGCAGAAATAACAATAACAGGACCTATTACATTTGGTAAAATGTGTTTAAAGATGATTCTGAAATCAGAAAAGGCTAGAATTTTTGCAGCTTCTACATACTGCCTATTTCTTTGAGAAATAAATTCTCCACGAACAACTCTTGCTACTTCAACCCACATTGTAAGTCCAACAGCAATAAACAATTGCCAATATCCTTTACCTAATGATAAAGTAATAGCAATAACCATTAGCAAAGTAGGAATCGACCAAACAATATTTACAAACCACATTATTATGTCATCTGTTCTTCCTCCATAATATCCTGATAAAGACCCCAGTAAAATCCCAATAATTAAGGAAATCAGAACAGCTATAAATCCTACAGAAAGCGAAATTCTGCTACCGTAAACTATTCTACTATACAAGTCTCTGCCATATTTATCTGTTCCGAAAAAATAAGTTTTTATATTGTGAATATAATCTCCTTCTAACTCCACATATTCTGAAGTATTAAAGTCATAATAGGTAACACCCCAACTTTCTTCATTTACATCATTTGCAATGATTTCCTCCTCATCTATTGTTAAAAATGAAACTTGAGAAAAAGGAGGAAGAGTAGAAAGCTCCAAATTCATATCAGAAGCATATTCTGTTTTATCGGTCATAAAAGTATAAGGAAAAACAGCCAAAATACTTAACAATATGATAAACACTAATGAAAATAAAGCAAGTTTATTCTTTTTAAACTTTACCCAAGCAATTTTATTTAGTGATGAATTATTCATGTTTTTCTTCCCTTCCATTTTACAGGAATAATAAAAGACAAAGGTACAATAACAACCGTGAAAACCGCATTAATTAGTGTAAATGGAAACAGATATATTAACAAATTTCTTTTATCAAAAAATGACAATACAGATTTAAGAAAAAGATAATCTGAAATAAATTTGGTTAAATAGATTAAAAGAAGAAAACTAAAAATAACTACTATTTCACTATAATCACTATAACTATTTTTTGGAAAGAAATACAGAAATAAAAATATTGTTAATATCATCAAAAAATTCATACAATAAACAAGTAATGAAACTAAAATAGTATCTATATCTTTTAAAGATTTAGAAGTAGAAATCCACCTTAATTTTTGCGATAAATAAGAAAGAAAAGTAGGAGATTCTGAAGTACTGACAATAGCCTCCTTTTGTTTTGAAAATGAAATAGAATTAGTGAAATTCTTTTTAAAGTAATGAAGTAATGAAACATCATCTGTTCTGAAATTATTAAATTCATCATCAGGTATTTCCAGATATTCTTTTTTCCTAAAAGCCAAATTAGCTCCATTACAAATTGTTGCTTTTTTTCTGTTTATTGCCGCCCCAGAAGTTGAAACCAAACTTAAAATCTCTAACATTTGATATTTTGAAAATAATGAATTCTGTTCTTTGTAAAAAATAGAAGCGGACACAAATTTACAATCTGTATTTGTAAAATAATCTGACATTGTTTGAATCCAATTCTCCCCTACTCTACAATCTGCATCCGTGCAAATAATAATTTCTCCTTTTGCAATTTTTGCAGCTTCTTTAATTGCATTTTTCTTTCCAAATACCTTATTATCTAAATTAATAATTCTTAAATTATTCCATTTTTCACTTTCATAATTTAATATTTTAAGCGTTCCATCTTCAGAATGATCGTTAACTACAATCATCTCAAATCTGTTCTCATCAAAACATTGAGATTTTACATCTTCTATTAAATTTGAGATATTTTTTTCTTCATTTCTGCAAGCAACAATTACTGAGATGTAATCCGAATTATTTTTTTCAGAAGGGATTTTTATTTCCTTCCATGATTTAGTGTAGAAAAAAAACAAACGAGTATAAAGAAAAAGTAGAAGGAGGAAAAGGAAATCAATCATATCATAATAAAATTGTTAATACAAATGTAATCAAATTTATAAATGATAAACTGAAACTGAAAATCATTTATTACTTTTGAAAGTATATTTTGGAAACAGATAGAATCATATTAGGAATTGACCCAGGAACAAACATCATGGGGTACGGAGTGATAAAAATCACTGGTAAGAAAATGGAAATGATTCAAATGGGAGTTGTTCATCTGGAGAAATTAGATGGTCATGCCTTAAAACTAAAACGAATTTTTGAACGAACTTTACAACTTGTAGATGAATATAAACCTGATGAAGTCTCCTTAGAAGCTCCTTTTTTCGGGAAGAATGTACAATCTATGCTAAAGTTAGGAAGAGCTCAAGGGGTTGCAATGGCAGCAGCTTTATATAAAGATATTCCTATTTTTGAATATACACCAAAAAAAATAAAGAAGTCGGTAACCGGAAGTGGAAATGCATCAAAAGTACAGGTAGCGTCTATGTTGCAATCTTTATTTAAAATAAAACAAATGCCAAAACATTTAGATGCTACTGACGGACTTGCTGCAGCTGTTTGTCATTATTTTCAGAGAAATCCTAGTTCTGGAGGGAAGAGTTATTCTTCTTGGTCGTCTTTTATTAAAAATAACCCAGATAAATTAGCTTAAAGCTTGTCTGATTTTATTTGCAATTTCTTTCATTTTTTCATCTGAAAATTGCTTTTTAGGTTTTTCGAAATTAATATCTGAAACACCATTAATAGGAACTAAATGAACATGAGCATGCGGTACTTCCAAACCGATAACTGCAACACCAATTCTCTGGCAAACAATTACTTTATCCATTGCTTTTGCTATTTTCTGAGAAAATTTCCATAGTCCTAAATATTCTTCAGAATCCAAATCAAACAAATAGTCCGTTTCTTTTTTAGGAACAACAAGCACATGACCGTAAGCAAGTGGAAAGGCATCCAAAAAAGCTAAATACTTTTCTTCTTCCGCTACTTTAAAAGAAGGGATTTCATTGTTAATTATTTTAGTGAAAATAGATGACATTTAAGCAGCTTCAATTTTGATTATTTCAAAATTAATTATGCCATTCGGGACAGTTATTTCCGCTACTTCACCTACTTTTTTACTGAGTAAACCTTTTCCTATTGGGGATGAAACGGATATCTTTTTTGCTTTTAAATCTGCTTCTGCTTCTGGCACAATCGAATATGTCATTTCCATATTATTTGCCGTATTCTTAATAGTTACCTTTGTAAGCAACCTAACTGAAGAAGTATCTAACTGAGAAGTATCCACAACCCTAGCATTACTAAAAAGTCCTTCTAATTTATTTATCCTATCTTCCAAATGACCTTGAGCTTCTTTTGCAGCATCATATTCTGCATTTTCTGACAAATCACCTTTGTCTCTTGCTTCTGCTATTTGTTGTATAACTTTTGGTCTTTCAACACTTTTTAACTGTTCTAATTCTTCTTTAATTTTCTGAAGACCTTCTTCTGTAAAATATTGTATCTCACTCATAATTTTTTGTTTTATCAGATATGTAAAAACTACAAAAAGGAAGTTTTACCTTCCTTTTTGCATAATATATAATTATCTTTTTCTTATAAATTTATTCTGCAACCAATTGCATGAGAACCTTTAAAAGGATCTGTATCTGTGTAAGAATAATCAACACCAAAAGTTGAACCATTACCCATTGGCAATTCTACAGTAAAACCTGCAGTAGGACCAGTAAGTGCAGTTGATGTAGTTTCGATATCTCCTATTCCTTCTTCATAAACATAACCTGCTCTTACCATAAAATACTCTTTATAAGAGTATTCTGTACCAATTCTATATTGGTCTTTTTGGAATGAATTAGAAGTAAATGCTCCTGCACAAGTAACTCTATTGTCTAAAAGTAAAATATCGTATGACATACCAATACTAAAAAGTGCTGGTAAATCAAAATAAGATGACCTTTGTTCTACCGTCATTTTATAATCGTCTGACGAACCAACTATTCCTCTAAACGATAAACCATCACCGCTAAATGACATTTTCGGTCCCCAATTTTTAAATGCAATACCAAACTTTAATTCATCTTGATCTCCTGTTCTGTACTGAATACCAGCATCAAATGCTACTCCGTTTGCACTAACATCAGAAATCTGCTCAGAAATCATTCTTACAGTAGCTCCACCCTGTATACTATTAGAGAATACATGTGCATAAGAAGCTCCTATATTCATAAATTTAGGTGAAAAAGTACCAATTCCACCATCAGGCATATCAACAGTTGTAATTTCAATATCTCCAAAATTCATTGACATTACACCTATCCCCATAACACCAGACTCTCCTACTTTTTGAGAAAAACCAAATGTACTAATACTACTTACTGACTGGTCTGCATTAAACAATTCGTTACCATATTGTAACCAAGACGTTTGTGAGAAAATTAATTCTGTTTGCTCGATAGACGCAAGTCCTGCAACATTAGAATATTGTCCTTCTAATCCGCTTACTCCTGCAACATTAGCCGCTCCCCACCCAGAAGATCTTCCATAAGGATTAATTAGCAATTCTGAAGCTCCGGCAGAACCAGATCTAATTGCTTCTTCTTGAGAAAAGCCTTCTTTTGCAGGAAGTAATAATACCGCACTAACTACAGCAATCTTTAAACAATGAGTTATTTTTTTCATATTTAAAATTTTCATTTTTCTTTATATTAGAATGTATCTAAGTCAATTGGTCTTAGTACACCAAACCACTTTAATATTTTTTCACCAATACCATCAGCATCTACATGAATTATATATAAACCACTTGCAACCGGGATACCATGATCATTTTTTAAATCCCAATCTGCAGAAGTTAAATCATCAGACTTCTTAATAGTTTTAATTAATGTTCCGCTAACAGTGTATATTCTGATTTTTGCTTCTTTAGGTAAATTTGTAATTTTTATTCTGTTATCTAACTGAGAGGTTTCGTATTCTGAATATCCATAATAAGGATTCGGAACAACATTTATTAAATCTAATGCTGATATTGCCTGATCATTATTTTCTGTTACAGAAACTAAATCTTTTGTATTAAATTCGTAAACAGGATTAAAGTTATTAATTGGCATATCCGCAACAACCCTTGCTTTTGAACTACCACTAAAAGATGTAGAAGTTGCAACAAAAGATTCACCTACTTGATAATCCGTACCAGCATGAGTTACTTTTTTACCACCGTAAACCTTTGGTCTTGTAAGCTGACATTTTGAATTATGAATTGCTAAATTAGCATCAGCAACATAATAGGTATTACCTACAACTAAGGCATCATTCTGATTTAAAATATCTGCCTCATCAACATTTACATAAGGGTTATAAGTAGAGTTAACTCTTAGTTTTACTGTTGCTTTATTTGTTCCTGTTTTACCAAATACTTGAGAAGTACTACCAGGTGATAATAAAGGAGCTCCTACCCAAGTAGTATGTTGAAATACTTTTGCAATTGAAGCTTCATAATTTGAATTTGTTGTATCACTTAATAAATTATAAATCCAAGCGCCTTCATCATAAGAAGGACATAAATCATAAGTTAAATAATCATCTTCTGCCATTACTGAAGCATCACCACCAATAACATAAATAAAGTGTTTGCCTCCTAAAAGGTAACTTCCTCCAAAAAACTCATCTGACTGAGAACTATATTGAGGAAATTCTTCCGTTACAATATTAGATGTTGGGTTCCAAATCATGTCTCTACCATTTTCACCTGCCAACCAACTGTCTTCAGAAAAGATAAGGTTTAATCTTTCTCCGGATTCTAAATCAATAGCATAACCAGGGAACCATCCCATACCAAAAGTGCCACTTCCATCTGGGTTTCCAACTTGATCAACTGAAGGATGAGATCTTAATCCCATTTTTACTTGACCACCTTCTGCTAAACTTCTATCATCAGAAGCTTCTACAATTGCACATCTAGTCCACTCTGATTTATTAGGAGTAAATACAATATCAACTGAAGTTAATGATGTAGCTGAAGAATATGGGAATGAAGTATAATAATCTTGTGCAGGTCCACTATTAAAGTGGGATGCGAATCTGTAAGGAGCCCAAGTACCACCTGTTACCTCCATTCCTCCAAATACAGTTACTGTTTGTACAACAGCACCTTCATACATTCCTGCTGGGTCCTCATCAGAAAAATAATCATCTAATTTATCATTATCTTCATGATCAAAAGATCCTGCTCTAATCCAGTTTAATCCGTAAACGAAACCATTTTCATCATCTCTATCTGGTACACCAGTTAACCATTTATCATATGGATCGTCAAATACAATTTCTCCAGAAATAAATCCGTTAGTTGCATTTACTGATGGATCTGAAGTAGGAATATCTACCTGATTTAATTTTATTGAGAATCCGTGTTCTGGGAATAACTGCTCTACCCCAACATCAATTGATTTAGATGAATTGATAAGTGTATCTGAACCATTTAGAACTAACCAACTTCCGTAAGATGTAACAACATTTTGTACTTCAACTGGCTGGTTTAATATAACAGTATAAACACTTCCTTCTTCTTCTGATTTTATTTTTAGAGGATCTACAACAGTAACTGTTACAGGTCCCATTCCATTTTTGTAAGAAGGGAAAGAAGATTTTCCATCACTAATAATATTAACAACAGTTGTAGAATCTAATTCTAATGAATTACCACCATTACCAACACCTTCAATTCTTGTTATTGGCATACCAGAACCATAAGAAGATCCTAAAATAGTACCTCCATTTTCAGGGTCAACCTGATGAGGAATAGCAGAATATACTTGTATGTTTCTTCTTCCAGAGATATGAGGTTGATTTCTACCATCATATAATGGATTATTTACATCATATGGATTTGCATTTATCTCAGCTGGATTAAATCCGTATGCAACTGACATATAATGATATGTTTTATGATTTACAAGAGTTGGATTTCCTAAAGCAAATCTATCCTCTGTAACTTTAAAAGAGTATTCAACACCATTATCTACAGAACCTGCAGCACCTGACTCAATAACTGAAGGAATTTCTTCTACAGGAACATATACATTCATTATCGGATCAAGATATTGGTTTATAATTCCTGAAACATTATCTTTTATATCCGAACGATAAACTAACCTTGCTTTATCTGGGTCATCTAAATCAGTAACAGAAACTGTTGCATATTTTAATTGATAAACTAAGTAACCTTGGAACTCATAATTCTGATTATCTACATTTGCAGCTAATGTAATATATGGGTCTTTTTCAGAGTAAGATTCATCATAATTATTAGATGCTTCTGAATTAGTTAATGAGATAATTAACTCTTTATCTAATTCTCTGATTGTTAAATCCGGAGCATCTGGTCCGTTCATCATATTAAAGTTATTATCAAATAATGCTTGTGCTTCTCTATCGTAAATTTTAACTAATTGTACAGAAGCTTCATTACCACCAGCTTTTGCTCTTGCCCAAACTACACCTGTAGTAATTGTATTTACAGCACCTGGCTCTAATGTAAACGGACCAGCTGATTGTAAAAATCTTCTATCTGCAGGTGTATTACCAGCCGTTACCTCTGTCCATTCTTGTCCAGGAAACATAGGATCAGAAACTCCAGGGAACATAAAGTTACATAAATCTGTAGTAGCTCCAGGACCAGATCCTTTACCATCACCACCATAAGTCATAGGTACATTATCTTTCCAAATACCTCTTAAATAATTATAAATGTGTGTGCCACTTTCAGGGTTTCCTCTTACAGTAAAATCATTATTATAATATACAAATTTTGACATGATAATTTGCTCTCCTACCTCATCAATTATTCCATCTCTATCATTATCTAAACCATCATTTTCATCTGCCAAAGGTCCTTGAAAGAAATCAACCCCGATTGCAGGAGGATTAAAACCATAACCTTGTGCTCCTTCATCTTCTGCATCACCATTATAGCAAATTCCTAAACCAAGATTTACATCACAACCAACATAATCATCTAAATAGAAACCTAAATCTGGATCTACCCACTGCCCGAAATATACATCATTTAAAGGTAATGTAGCTCTATTTATAATCTTATAATTATAAAAAGTCATATCGTTAATTTCATTATCAGCCGTAAATGCAAATGCTTGCGCATGAATTTCTAAACCAATAGGATCAGCTTCTGTTTCTGTATGTATATTACCTTTATCATTAAATATCCACCAAAGTGTTTGGTCTCCATAAAGAGAGGCTAAATCATTAGTTCCTGTAATATTATAATCAGGGTAATCACCATCATAAGGCTCGTAAAAACCATTTCCGTTAGCATCAAAGAAAGGAGCTAAAAAATGATCTTGTGCACCATTACCATGAGCTGGCCAATCTGTAATTGATGAAGGAATCATATCGGAAGTATAAGTTGGATCGATACCAAATCTGGCAACATATTCTTCTACATCCGCTCTATCAATCTTAAAGTGTTTATCCCAAGCAGTGCATTCTTCTGAAGTAATAGAAGCAGTAGCTACATCTAAAGGACCAGGCCAAAAATCGTTACCAGACTGACGGTAAGTCATAGCGGCAACTTTTAATTGTCCACCCGCATCAACACCACCAATCCATAAAGCTCCTGAAAATAATGAATTTAATCCACTTCCTTTTGGTATTTCATACTGAGCCTCTGATAGGTTCCACCACATATCTCCACCACCTAAAATAGTAGCTCTTACATTATTAACATCCATATCCGTTTGAGATGTAGCTGGAGAACATCCTGCTGCAACTCTTGATGAATTAACATTAGTAATATTAGGATTTGGTACATTTTCTTTTGCTAAAGCAGATACGCTAAATAAAGCAAGAGATACGATTAATATTTTTTTCATTTTCATATTTATAAATGATTTTTTTTCTGATATCATAATTTATTCTTCTTAAAAAGTAAGTGATAATCCCATTCTGAAAGTTCTTGGTAAACTATAATGAGAAGGGTTATTTACCGCTAATGAGTACAGGTACATAAATGATCCTGGATTATTTCTGCTCATAATATCATTCTGAGATTCTGCAGCAGTTAAATAACCATCATCTTCAGGGTTACCAGTAGCTCTGTACACACTAATAATATTTTTAGCATCTAATAAGTTTTGTACTTGTAAGTATGCATTTACATAAGACGACTTCTTTTTAGTCCACTTAATTTCAAAGTTCTTATTAAATTTTGCATTTAATCTGAATTGCCAAGGTAATCTGGATCCGTTTAAACTACCAGATAAAGTAGAACGGTCGTTAATACCAGAAGCAGCTTCTTGTGTAATGTTAGATTGTTTTGAGTAAGGAGTACCCGAACCAGCAGACATCATAACATTCAGACCTGCATCTGAAAGGATTTTAGATCCGAATAAAACAGGTCCTGTATATTTATCTCCATGTCTGTATCTGTAATCTACAGAAGCAGAAATAGCATGACGTTGGTCGTATGCCAAAGGAATAGTTGTTCTTAAGTTTGGTTGCCCCGTATTTACTAAACTATAACCAGATGAAGCAGATGAACCTGTACCATCCGCAAATTGCAGAGTATAGTTTGTTGTCATTTGCACTCTACCTGTTCTTCTTAAATCATAATTAGCAGAAAGACCTTTTGATGTACCAAAGTCAATATTCTGATACATCATATAAGTAGCTGGATAAGCAGATATTACATTTGTTACATTAAGCATGTCTCTTAACTCTTTATAAAATAAAGAAATTTTAAGAGCAGATGATAAAGATAATTTCTTAGCAAATCCCAATTCATAATCAATAACTTTTTCAGGTTTTAAATCTGGATTATTTAATAAAGCTCCTACATTATCTTCCATATATAAATAATCTAAAGGTTCAATTCTGTTAGATTGAGGAGGTCGTTGTGTTAATACATCATAGTGTGCAAAGAACTGAGCTTCATCCGAAATTGGGAAAGAGAATGCAATTCTTGGCATAAATACAGTTTCTGGGTTATAATCTGCAAAAGCATCATCTGTTTTATATCCTTTTACTGCATCTGAAGGATTTAGTAATAAAGGAGCAATTTTACCTTCAGCAGCTTCCGCTAATAATGTTGGATCAGAAATCTGTACTCCATTTTCATTATACCAAACATCTCCGTTTCTGTACCCTACAATTCTGGTAGGAACTTCAATATTATCTACATATACATTAAAATCGTCACCAATTGATGTTGGATGAGAACCACCAGCTAAAGATAATGCGTCTGCATGATCTGCAAATTTAGCTTCATACAATAAATACTTATCTTTTAATACTGGCTGATTAGCATCATAATTATCAATACGCAATCCTATATTAAATAATAGATCATTAATAGCAAATTTATCTTGTATATAACCTGCAGTATAAATAGGATTAAATGCAGCTACATGTCTGCTTAGTTGATTTTCTGTAATAACCTCTCCGTTACTATTAATGTAATCACCTTCGCTATTTCTTCTACCAAAATAATCTGCCAGAGTAGGAACACCTGAAACAGGATTACCAAAAGCATCAAAACCATAATAATATACATACGAGCTACCATTATTTAATAATTCGTTTGCACTAAAGAAATTTAAACTTAATTGATCAGGATCTAAATTATCAACATCTATCCAAGTAACACTGTCAACATTTTGTCCATAAACATCAGTATATCCTGATTCTATTAAAGATTCTCTTAAATTGAAATCAAATACAGATTGATCTGATTCTACAAATAGTCTATCGTAATTTACCGTATCTTGATACACTCCATTTAAATCATATACTGGATGAGGATTGCTTAAATTTCTGTCTGAGATATGTTTATTTGTAAGTAATCTGGCAAGCGTCCATAAAGATGTTGTAGAAGCTCCCCAATACATGTCTTTTCTTTCCTCTCTTTCAAAACCAAAAGAAATTTCATGATTACCAACATCAGCAGATGCAGAAAATTTTATAGTATTCTGGATGTTTTTTGTCTTCCTAGCAGTTGTATATTGAGTCCCCCAGTTTCCATATAATGAATAAACTGAAGCAGGACTTTCACCATTTCTTAACCCCTGTCCTTGTAAATCATACTGAGTTCTGATTATTCCATCTGCTCCATATCCGAAAGAATAAGGAGAAGCTAAACTATATTCTTCAAACATATCATAAAAAGACTGAGTGTACTGAGCTCCTTGTATATTAGAAGCATTTGTACCATCAAATTCATATAAAGTATCCCTCCAACCACTTAAAATCTGGCCTGAATAAGGAATCCCAGTAATAGTATCAATAGCTACTCCATTTGAATAAACAGGAGCTTTATATGTAGTAAATTTACCTACATGCCCGTATTTAAATAAATCAGTATCATAATTATCAAAATCTTCATGGAATGTTCTTCTAAAATTAGAGGTATAATCTGCTTGTAATGTAATAAAAGCATTTTTTATAAGGTTAGAGGATTTTTCTGAATTAGACTGCTCGTCTCCAAACTTCTGAGTTAACCTTCCGAAAACTCTGTATGTCTCTTCTGTTGATACACTATTATTTTCCCAAGAAAACATAGACCTCCAATAACTATAATTTCTACTGTAGTTATTATAATATGTACCACCAATAGAAAGAAATGTATTTTTAGATGGCTTAATATCTAATTTCCCCGAAAAATTAAATCTCCTGTTTCCAGAATTTTGTTTTGCTTGTACATTTTCAAAACAAGAATCAACTAAAAAGTCTGAACTACTTAAAAAACCAGCTGTTGCATTAGGGGCAATGACAAAAGGAGTAGACTTTAAACTATCTAAGACATAATCTCTCACCTTCCACATACCAATTGCAGATGGGTCAGAATCATCAACTGTTCTAAACTCTCCTGACAAAAAGAAACCTATAACAGAATTTCCTTTAGAACCATCAGAATTTGTTTTTCTATAAATAGGCCCAGACAATGCAAAACCTAATAAATCATAATTATAATCATCAAATAATCTTGACGATTCATATTCTAAAGATCCAAACAATGTATTTGAAGGCCCCTTTGTTGTAACAACAATCATCCCTCCAGTTGCATCCCCATACTTAGCTTCTAAACCACCCGTTACAACAGTAATTTGCTCAATTGCAGAAGTAGGAATCCCCAAACTTCCTCTTACCTTAATACCATCAACAATATAAGAAGTTGCATCCGAACGAGAACCTCTAACATTAATAGCATCTCCCTCATCTTTTTGGTAAATACCTGCAGTTGTAGAAGCAATAGAGTTTACACTCTTTGTTGGTAAAGCTACAATTTCTTTTGCAGTTTTAGTTTCTCCGGATATGTTCCCCTGGTCAATCAATGGCTTTGTAAATCCTTTCACCTCAATCTCATCTACCAAAACCCCTTCCGTCATACGAATAGCGTTATCACCAGTTAGGTAAGTAATTTTATTTGCAGACACAACTACTCCTTCCAAAGAAAAGGTAGTAAATCCTGCAAAAGATGCTTTTACGGTATAAGTACCAGGATCAATTGGTTTAATAGTAAAACTACCATCCAATCCAGTAGAAGTACCACCTTGTTGAACTCCGTTTTTCATGATAACCACATTGGCAAAATCAACAGGAGCTCCAGTAGCTCTGTTTGTAATAACTCCTTTAAGAGTTCCTGTTTGTGAGAATGCAAGAGTAGAGAATAATCCTAGAATTGCTGTTAAATATATCTTTCTAAACATAGGTAATAAATGTTATTATTTTATATTAATTTCAAAGGCGGTAAAGATAATAACTTTTTACCTTTACACAAATAATTTCATCATCTATTATTTCTATTAATTTATTTGTAAAATTGCAGTATGAAAAAAATTTACATTTTACTTGTTTCAATATCTGTATTTATATCTTGCCAAGATAAAGATGATTTTATTAGAGAGGTTTATGTAAATATTGAAATTCCTGTAAATCAGCCCGAATTTTCTGATTTGGATGCAATAGGAAACTCTATTTTTGTAAGCGGAGGAGTGAAAGGAATTATTATTTATCATGCAAATGTAAACGACTATCGCGCCTTTGATAGGAGTTGCAGTTTCGAGCCTTCAACCGATTGCTCTTATATTGACTCAATCAACTCAATAGTAGCATCTTGTTCTTGTTGTAGTTCTAAGTTTTTAATAGACCAAGATGGAGTTACAGCAAACGGTCCTGCACTATTACCTCTAAAAGAATATTTTACTTCTTTTTCTGGAGGAATCCTTAGTATTAGAAACTAAAAAATCCCGATCTATCGGGGTTTTAATAATGTATTTATAGTATTTAATATCTGTAATACTCTGGTTTGTATGGACCTTCAACCGTAACACCAATATATTCTGCTTGGTCAGGTCTTAAAGTTTCTAATTCCACTCCAATTTTTTCAAGATGCAATCTTGCAACTTTTTCATCCAAATGTTTAGGAAGCATATATACTTCATTTTTATATGCAGATGTGTTATTCCAAAGTTCTAATTGTGCCAACACCTGATTTGTAAATGAGTTTGACATAACAAATGAAGGGTGTCCTGTTGCACAACCTAAATTAACTAATCTACCTTCAGCTAGTAAAATAATATCTTTACCGTCAATTGTGTACATATCAACCTGAGGCTTTACTGTGTTTTTTGTATGTCCCCAATTATTATTTAACCAAGCTACATCA
>Ga0206679_10001080_pt1 | contig 22691 bp, 22 predicted proteins | sample M110012015metaG_FD_155464 | JGI IMG/M metagenome (GOLD analysis project Ga0206679, IMG submission 155464) | Ammonia-oxidizing marine archaeal communities from Monterey Bay, California, United States - M1 100m 12015 | ecosystem: Environmental > Aquatic > Marine > Intertidal zone | place: USA... | reverse complement strand
CCGCAAGGTGGCGCTCTTGGAGCGTGCCGACGCCGCTGCTCGCTCGACCGACGGTGCCATTAGTCAGGTGTCAGCACGGTACGGGGATTCCCAGCGCCGGATCCAGATCGCTAACAGCGAGGGTCTACTGACAGGTGACCGCCAGATCCGAACCTTGTTCTCGGTGTCGTGTGTGGCCGCCGGTGACATCGGCTTGCAGACCGGCCGCGAGTCGGTCGGGCACACCGTGGGATTTGAGTTATTCGACCGTGTGGACGTGGATGACCTGGCCCGGCGGGCTGCAGGTCGGGCGATCACGAAGTTGGAGGCTGTGCCGGCCCCCAGCGGCGAGATGCCGGTGGTGGTCGGGCCCGGCGGTGGCGGGGTGCTCTTCCACGAGGCATGCGGCCACGGTCTGGAGGCCGACCTGGTGGCCAAGTCGGCTTCGGTTTTCGCCGGTCGGAGGGGCGAGGTGGTCGCCACTCCGACGGTCAGCCTGATCGATGACGGCACCATGGTCGGCGAGTGGGGCTGTTTTGCTGTCGACGACGAGGGTCGTCCCGCTCGACGCAACGTGCTGATCGAGGACGGGGTGCTCACCGATTACATGTGGGACCGTTTGCGTGCGCGCCGGGAGGGCCGGGAGGGGTCGGGCAACGGTCGTCGCCAGAGCTACCGGCACTTGCCCATGGTGCGGATGACCAACACCTACCTAGAGGGCGGGGTCGACGACCCCGAGGCCATCGTGGCTGGGACCGACTACGGGGTGTACGTGTCGCAACTAGGTGGCGGCCAGGTCAACACGGCTACTGGGGACTTCGTGTTCGGCATGACCGAGGCCTACCTGATCGAGAACGGTCGCCTCACCGCTCCCATCCGAGAGGGAAACCTGATCGGAAACGGGCCCGAGGCTCTTCTAGCTATCGATGCCATCGCCGGCGACTTTGCCATGGGATCGCCGGGGACTTGCGGCAAGGACGGGCAGGGCGTGCCGGTAGGCGACGGGACTCCGACGTTGCGTGTGGCCCGACTCACTGTCGGCGGGACGGCGGCCTGACGTGGCCGGATCGCGAGACGACGAGGCGAGCCTGTTGGCCATCGCAGAGAGCGTTGTGGCCATGGCGGCGCCGGGAGAAGACATCGAGGTTGTCGTCGCCCACGAGCGTGAAACCGAAGTTCGGGCTTACGAGGGCGAGATCGAGTCGCTGACCTCGGCGGAGTCCCGGGGCATTGGGGTACGCGTGGTGCGAAACGGTCGGCAGGGCTTTGCCTACGCCGGAACCTTGGATACTGACGCGCTGGTCGAGGTGATCGGCGAGGCTCGGGACAACGTGGAGTTCGCGACCCCGGACGAACACTGTGCCGTGGCCGAACCCGACGGGGTGCCCGCCACTGACCTGGACTTGTACCGATCGGCTCTGGTGGACCACCCGGCCGAGGAAAAGGTGGCCATAGCTCTCGAGTTGGAGCGGCTCACCCGGTTGGCTGAACCGCGGATCAGTGGGGTGGAGACCGCCGAGTACGGCGACTCGGTGTCGGCCAGTGCCGTGGCCACCACTACGGGCATCCGGTCTACTAGCCGGGAGACGGGCTGCTTTCTTTCGGCATATGCACTGGCCGAGCAGGATGGCGAAACCCAGACCGGCTTCGGATTCTCGCTGGGCCGGGAACCAGGTGACCTGGACGTCGCTAAGGCGGCCGCCGAGGCCGCCGAGCGGTCCACCCGCATGTTGGGCGCGGTCAAGCCCGCTTCGGGACGCATCGCCGTAGTGCTCGACCCGTGGGTGAGTGCCCAGTTCCTTGGGATCGTGGCCGGGACCCTGAACGGGGAGGCTGTCCAGAAGGGTCGGTCGTTGTTCGCCGACCGGTTGGGTGAGGAGGTGGCCTCGCCGTTGTTGACTCTGGTGGACGATCCGACCGACCAGGCGGCCACCTCGGCCACGGCCACAGACGGTGAGGGCCTTGCTACCCGCCGCAACGTGCTGGTCGACGGCGGGCGGCTCGAACGGTTCGTGCACAACAGCCAGACGGCTCGTCGGGCCGGAACCGTGTCAACCGGTTCAGCTGTGCGCGGCTATTCCTCCACGCCGGGCGTGGGGGTGCGGGCCGTGTCGGTGCTGGGCGGTGACCGGACACCTGCACAGCTCGTTTCAGAGATCGATGATGGTGTCCTCGTGCAGGGGGTTAGTGGTCTGCACTCGGGCGTCAACCCAGTTAGTGGGGACTTCTCGACCGGGGCCGAGGGTCTGAGGATCAGGGGCGGTGAGCTGGCTGAGCCGATCCGAGAGTTCACCATTGCCTCCACCCTCCAGAAGATGCTCACCGATCTGGTAGCCATCGGCGACGACGTTCAGTGGCTGCCCATGCGGGCGGCCGGCGTCACCTTGGTCATCGGCGAGCTGACGGTGTCGGGGGTCTAGGGCCGGGGCCCGACCGACCCATGTCGATCCTGCACGCCATCGTGTTGGGCCTGGTGCAGGGCCTGACCGAGTTCTTGCCCGTGTCGTCCAGTGGGCATCTCGAACTCGTGCCGTGGCTGTTCGGTTGGGAAGACTTTGGTAGCAACGTTCGTCTGGAGAACGCCTTTGACGTGGCCCTCCACCTGGGCACCCTCATGGGGGCGGTGTACTACTTGCGGTCCGATGTGGTCCGGTACCTCCGTGCTGGATGGGGTTGGTTGCGCTCCGGGGTGGGCACCGCCCCGACAGGTGACGCTCGGACGTCCTGCTTGATCGCCGTCACAGCGGTGCCCACTGGGATCATGGGTTTGCTGGTGATTACGATGACCGGCGACCTCGGTGGTCGAACCTGGCTGGTGGCCACCTGCTTAATCGTGTTTGGTGTGCTGCTATGGGTCGCCGACCGTCGCGATGACTGTGACGGTCGAGGCATGGCCGACCTGTCATTTTCGAATGTTGTGGTGCTCGGTCTGGCCCAAGGGCTGGCTTTCCAGCCCGGGGTCTCCCGTTCCGGGGTGACCCTCAGCGTGGCGCGAAGCCTGCGGATGGAGCGCACGGAGGCGGCCCGCCTGGTGTTCCTGATGAGCCTCCCGGTCATTGCCGGCGCCGGCCTGCTCTCGGCGGCCGACGTGACGGTCCCCGCCGGCTGGTGGCCACCGTTCATCGTCGGGATGGTTGCCGCAGCGGTGAGTGGTTGGTTGGCCGTCCACCTTCTACTGCGGCTATTGGCCCGGACCGGGTTCGGGGGCTTCGCCGCCTACAGGGTGGTGCTCGGGTTCGGTGTCCTCACCCTGCTGGCCACTGGTGTCCGCTGAACTGGCAGGTCGGGTGAGTTCCCCGTTGCTGGTTCAGGCGCTGGTGCCGGTACGGGTATCAGCGGAGGAATGAACGAGGTTGTTCAGGCCGGGCGCCCGGCGACCACCAGGCCATGCGTTGGTGGGCGGCCCAGGAGCCAGAGGTAGGCGGTGGGGTAGGGCATGGGCCCCTCTCGCGGGTGGGCGACGTCGTGAGAGGAGCGAGGAAGGGAGGCGGGTGCCCGGTCAGGCCGAGCTGGAGGCCTTCGGTGTTGGCGAGGCGGACCCGCTATCACCGCTGGTCCCATTTGAAGACGTGCCATTGGAGGAGGACGAGCCATCACCCGAGGTCTTCGTCGACGACCCGGCGTCTGAGGATCCGGACGTGGACTTCTCAGACGTTGAGTTCTCGGAACTCGACGTGCCGGTGGTCGACGTGGACTTCTCCGCGGTGCGATCCTTGGCCGCCGACCCATGGTCGTTCTTGTAGAAGCCGTCGCCCTTGAAGGAGATCCCTACTCCGCTGAACACCTTGTTGACTGAACCGGTGCACGCGTCGGCGATGCAGGTGGTCAGGGCGTCGTCGGTGAACGACTGGCGCACCTCGAACTCGGCCTGACAGCTTTGGCAGCGGTATTGGTAGGTCGGCATGGCGGGAATCTCGGCTGGTCGGCTAGTCGGGTCCCGGATCGGGACAGCGCAGCCTACCGGCGCCCGTCGGGCACACTGTTGGCGTGGATTTCCCCTCCAGCCCTGGTGCGTGGGCCCTCGTGGTGCTGGCCTACCTCATGGGCACCCTCCCGTCGGCCCACTTGGTGGCCGGCCGTCGCGGTGTGGATCCGACGCAGGAGGGTTCTGGGAACCCCGGTGCCACGAACGTCTACCGGACGGCCGGAAGGCGGGCCGGGGTGGCGGTGTTCATGGCTGACGTCGGCAAGGGCATGGTGGCTACGGCCATCGGTCTGGCCGTCGACGGGCGTGCCCTCGGGCTGGCCTGTTGGGTGGCGGCCACCCTCGGACACGTTGCCCCGGCGACTCGTCGGTTCCGGGGCGGGAAGGGCGTGGCTACTGGAGGAGGCGGTGCTCTGGTGCTGTTCCCAGTGGTGGGGTCGGTGATCGTCGCCCTGTTCACTCTGGTGGCTCGACTCTCGGGTAAGGCGTCGCTGGGGTCGATCTCGATCTGTGTGGCGTTGCCCCTCGGGGTGGCTGTCACTTCAAGGGGATGGTCGGAACTCTTGGTGACAGTCGTCATCTGTGCCGTCGTGCTGGCTCGGCACCAGGGCAACATCCGCCGGTTGGCGACCGGCCAGGAACAGGGATGGGGGCGTTGATACCCCTTGAGGAGGCCCGGGATTACATCCTGAGGCGATGTGAGGGTCCGGCGTCGGTGGTAGTGCCCCTCGCCGCCGCTCGGGGGCTGGTGTTGGCCGAGCCGGTGGATGCCCCCGAGCATGTACCGGCGTTCGCCAACACGGCTATGGACGGGTTCGCCGTGCAGGCCGCTGACACCGTCGGGGCCCCGGTGACCCTCGACCTGGTTGGCACGGTGGCCGCCGGAGTGGACCCGGTGACCGCTGGCATCAAAGTTGGGCCGGGTGAGGCGGTGCGGATCATGACCGGTGCGCCGATGCCGCCAGGTGCCGATGCCGTGGTGATGGTCGAACTAGCCGAGGCCTCGCCGGATGGAGCAGTCGTCATGGTGGACGTCGAGGTGCCGGTCGGCAATCACGTACGGGCCGCTGGCGAGGACTTGGTGACCGGCGACCGGGTGTTCGATACCGGCACGGTCCTCGGGCCGGGACACCTCGGAGTGCTCGCCAGCATCGGGGTGGTCACCGTCCGCGTCCGGCGCCGCCTCCGTGTAGGCGTGCTTTCCACTGGGGATGAGTTGCATGAGGGGCCTGCTGCCCTGGCTCCCGGCCAGATCCGGGACGCCAACCGCCCGGCTCTACTGGGCCTGTTGGACGAGTTGGGCGCCGAGGCGGTCGACCTCGGACGTGTGGCTGACGACGAGGTGGCCATCGAGGCGGCGCTCGTTGATGGGGTGGCCCGGTGCGATGCCGTTCTGACCTCCGGCGGCGTGTCGATGGGTGACTTCGACTACGTCAAGGTCGTCCTGAATCGGATAGGGGATATGCGGTGGATGCAGGTCGCCATCAAGCCGGCTAAGCCGTTGGCCTTCGGTTTGGTCGAGGGGGTGCCAGTGTTCGGCCTACCCGGCAATCCAGTCTCGTCGATGGTTTCGTTCGAGTTGTTCGCCCGACCGGCGCTCCGGGCCATGGCCGGTCATCATGACCTTGACCGGCGGAGGGTGAGGGCCGAGGTGGTCGGTGGTCTGGGTCGGCATCCCGACGGCAAGGTCCATTTCGCCCGGGTGGTTGTCGAGGTGGCTGGTGGGCGGTTCAGGGTGCGGTCGGCCGGCGGGCAGGGATCCCACCAACTCACTGCTATGGCTGCCGCCGAAGGGCTCGCCGTGCTTCCTGACGGTGATGGCGTGGCCAACGGCGACCAGGTTGAGGTCCTGTTGCTGGGATGAATGGCGGTGAGTCGTAGGCTGGTCGGGTGACTCGACCTCTGATCGACGGCTTCGGCCGGGTGCATCGAGACCTCCGGATCTCAGTGACTGACCGGTGCAACTTCCGGTGCGGATACTGCATGCCTGCCGAGGGTCTCCAGTGGCTGCCCCGTTCCGAACTGCTCACCTTCGAGGAGATCGAGCGGGTGGCTCGCCTTTTGGTGGAGCGCCATGGGATCGACAGCATTCGCCTCACCGGGGGAGAGCCCACGGTGCGCGCCGACCTGTCCCGGTTGGTCCGGATGTTGGCCGACCTGGACGTGGACCTCGCGTTGACGACCAACGGTGCCACCCTCGGGCTGGCTGCTGCCGGGCTGGCTGATGCTGGGCTACGGCGCATCAACGTCTCGCTGGATTCGTTGCGGGCTGACAGGTTCGCCGATCTGACACTGCGCAACGAGTTGGGCCGGGTGCTGGACGGCATCGACGCAGCTCTGGCTGCGGGTCTGGACCCGGTCAAGATCAACGTGGTCGTGATGCGCGGCGTGAACGATGACGAACTGGTCGACTTCGCGCGCTTCGGACGGGACCGCGGTGTGGTGGTGCGGTTTATCGAGTTCATGCCCTTGGACGCTGATGAGGCCTGGACCCCACGGTCGGTGGTGGGCGTGGACGAGATCGTGGCCCAGATAGGGGAGGTGTTCCCGTTGGAGGCGGTGGCCCGGGCTTCGGCGCCGGCTAGCCGGTTCCGCTATCGCGACGGCGGGGGTGAGATCGGGGTGGTGGCTAGCGTCACCAGAAGCTTCTGTGACTCGTGTGACCGGGTCCGCCTCACCGCTGACGGCCAGTTTCGGAACTGCCTTTTTGCAATCGATGAGTTCGATGTCCGGTCCCTTCTTCGTTCGGGTGCAACCGACGACGAGGTGGGGACGATGCTGGAGCGTGCAGTGGCCGCCAAGTGGGCCGGTCACGGCATCGGGCGGGTGGAGTTCATCCGCCCGGCCCGGTCCATGTCCCAGATCGGTGGTTGACCCGGTGGACGAGCCGTTGTCTGGTTCGACGGGAGCGGGTGGCTTCACCCATCTAGACGACCAAGGCCGGGCTTGCATGGTCGACGTGGGAAGCAAGGATGTCACGCGCCGTCGAGCCGTGGCCCGAGCTAGCGTCACCATGCAGCCTGAGACAGCCCAGGCGCTAGCTGACGGGACGGTGGCCAAGGGTGACGTTCTGGCCGTGGCCCGGGTGGCCGGCATCCAGGCGGCCAAGCGGACGTCGGAACTCATTCCTCTGTGTCATCCGCTGAGCCTGAGTTCGGTGACCGTGGACCTGCAGGTCGGCGATTCCTGGGTGGGCGTCGAGGCCACCACCGAGACGGTGGATCGCACCGGTGTGGAGATGGAGGCGTTGGTCGCCTGTTCGGTTGCCGCGTTGACCGTCTACGACATGTGCAAGGCAAGGGACCGGTCAATGGCAGTGGAGTCACTCAGCCTCCACGAGAAGACGGGTGGTCGGTCGGGCGACTGGCGGCGGGACGACCACCCAGCGTGACCCCTTCGAGAATTTGATCGCGCGCTCCGCGCGATAATTCGCGCGGAGCGCGCGAGGGCATCCACCATTTGGTAGGAAAGCCCCACTACGTTCCCTCGTTATCCACATGGGAGCGAGCGGACCGGAGGGCGGACCGAGATGAGGGCAGGCCCTTGCTGATCATCCTGGGCCTCGGGGTCCTCTGGGCGGCGGTGCTGTTGCCCCCGGTCATCCGCAATCGCGACGTGCTGGCGCGCCCGCTGGTCGCCGTGGCATCCATCAACCGGATGGCTGGTCGGGGGGCTAACCGTGGGCCAGGCCGATCCCCGGCCGTAGTCCGGTCCCGTCGACTCGGGGCTATCCGTTCGGCAGCCACCTCGATGCCGGGCGACGTCGGCTCTGCCCGCCGTCGTCGCCGAGACCTGATGTGCATGCTTGCCGGCATGGCCGTGTTCACGTTCCTCGGTGGTGTAGCCGTAGGCGGAGTGGTCTGGATGGTCCACTTCCTGGTCGATTTGCTCTTGGTCGGCTACGCGGTGCTGGTCACCCAACGTCATCAGGTGGAGGCTGAGCGTCGCGAGACGGTCATCCCCTTTCGAATGGATGGTCCGCTCATGGGCGGTCTGACCGGCTCGTCGGCCATGCGTGACGAGGCGGTACTCAGTCGTCGGGCCAACTGATCCCGATATCTGGAACCGCCGGATACCATCGCCCCCGGTCGCGGGGGTGTAGCTCAGTTGGCTAGAGCGCTACGTTCGCAACGTAGAGGTCGTGAGTTCGATTCTCATCACCTCCACCGCACCGTCTGGGTCGACTGCCTGATACGACCGGCCATGTTGGCACCAAGGCTTGGGTACTGCGTCATTCCAGATTGTCGGCTTCGACGGCTTCCAGCAGGCGGCCCGGTAGGTCGGGGAGTTCGGAGCGGACCCTCGTCCAGCTGGGGATGAATGGGGTCTCCAGCGGATCGTCCAGGAATTCCTGACCCGCCCGAACGATGGATTGGGCGAACACTTCGATGGCCGACTCTTCGGCGTGGCGGTCGTACGCCATGGCGTTAAAGGCAGCGTCTGCCTCGTACCGGTCGATCAGGTCGAGCGCCGTACGGTCGTAGGCGGCCTCCAGCGAGCGGAAGCCCTCGGCGCTCAGGACCACGCCTCCGATGGCCAGCTTCCGGTAGATAGCGCGGGCGATGTCCACGCTCATGCGATGCAATCCGTCGGTTGGGTCGTTGGGAGAGAGCTCGCGGTGCTTGTGGTCGTAGCTGTCGGCCACGTCGACCTGGCACACCCGGGAAGTGGGGAAGTGCCGGTACACCTCGGCTAGCACGCCGATCTCGAATCCCCAGTCCGATGGCACCCTTAGGGTCTCAGCCACGTCGGTCGACATGGCGCACTCGCCGGCCAGTGGGTACCTGAAGCTGTCCAGATACTCGAGGTAGCCCCGAGCGCCGAACGTCAGGGTGAGTGCCCGGACCAGCGGAGTCACGAAGAGGCGGGTTACCCGTCCGAATAGCCGGTCGGGACCCACAGCCTCGCCTGAGGCCCGGTGGTAGTAGCCCTTGGCGAACCCGAACCGATTCGACGGATGGGCCACCGGGTACAGGAGGCGGGCCGGTAGGGAGCGGTCGTAGTCGCGGATGTCCGCATCGTGGAGGGCCACGATGCGGCCCCGCCCCGAAGCCAGGAAGTGCCCGAGGCAGAACCAGACGTTGCGTCCCTTCCCGGCCTGGCCGGTGGGCAGGCCGTGGGCCTCGAGCTCATCCCGGATAGCCGTCAGGCGGGGACCGTCGTTCCAGAGAACGCGGTGGTGCTGGCCGAGGCGGGCGAACGTCTTGCGGGCTCGGGTGAAGTCGTCGGCGCCGGCCCTATCCAGGCCGATGACCACCTCGTCCAGGTAGGGCACTGCGGCCAACTGGTCGACGATGCGTTGCAGCGCCGGGCTGTCCAGGTCAGACATAAGGCACGGAATCACCAAGGACATGGGTTGGTCCGCACTCCAGAACTTCAACTCCTGCTCGAGGTCGGCCGTGGGTCGTCGCCCGAGGTCGTGGAGCGTGGCGATCACGCCGTTCTGGAAGAAGTCGGCCACCCCATGAGGCTAGAGGTCCAGATGCGGTGGCCCGGTGGCCGGGCCACAGGCCAGATCGGTGGAGGTTCGCTACTGGTCGGAGCCGTCGCCGGATCCTCATCGGACGATGTCCGGCTGAAGGGGTAGTTGGATTGGGTGTTGGCTAGCGTGGCCGCCCGATGTCTCTCTATACCTGGTGGCGAGGTGCACCCCTCTTGCTGATGGTCGCACTGGCAGTCCCGGCGCTACTAGGAGCCGCCTGTTCGGCCGCGAGTACCTCGGCTTCAGGGGGAGTCCAGACGGTGGTCGTCCTCACTGCTGACCAAGCAACGAAGATTGTCGTTCCAGCTGGGTTTGCGACAGCCACCACGAGCATCGCCACAACGGCATCCACGGAGCCCCCTGCTCCCGACATCGCCACTTCATCATCGGACACCTCTCAATCCGGCGCCTCCTCCTCGGAGGGGACGACGCCTCCCACCACGGCTGCGGTGGTTGACGAGGTCGAACCCGACGGTTCCGACGCAGGTCCTGGCGACCGGGTGGAGGAAGCGGTTGCCACGACGACCACCATGACCACCACCACGGTGGTTGAGACGGTCAAGGAGACGGTCCCGCTGGCCGAGGAAGAGGTCAACCCCGGCGTCAAGCTGCTGGGTGCCTTGGACGGGTTCAATGCCTGCCTGGCGTCGGAGGGCCATGAATGGATCGGGCTCCCCGATCCCGACCAGGGCCCCGAGGCCCCGATGAACCAGCCCGCTTACCTCCAGGCCCTCGGGCTCTGCAACAGCCGAACCGGCATCTCTGATGCCTTCCAGGACTTCCAGGCCTCCCGGTCGGGCCTCACGCCGGATGCCATCCGTGAGGAGAACGAGGGCTTTCTCGACCTGGTGGACTGCCTGCGGGGACTTGGCTGGCAGATCAGCGACTTGCGGCCCGACGCGGACGGCTTTCTGCAGCCGGGCGACGAGTTCGCGGGTCCGGATGGCGATTTCGTGACCAATGATATCCGAGACTGTGCCAGCGAGATAGCGCTGAGGTCCGAGGACGGGGAGTGAGCAGATGATCCCAAAGAACATGGCAACGGTGGTGCCGGCGTTGCTGACATCGCTGGCCCTGGTGGCCGCAGGATGCGGGGGAGGTGGCGGCGAGACCTCCCGGACCGTGACCCTGCTGGCCGAGGACGCCCCGGCTCAGATCGTGGTGTCCACAACGGTGGCGTCGACTACGACGGCCGCGCCCACCACGGCGACAGCCCCTGCTACCGATGTGCCGTCGACGAGCGCTGAGGAGGCCACAGCGTCGGAGACCAGCGTCGACACGGTGCCCGAGCCCGAACCGACCCCCGAGGAGACCACGACCACGACTGTCGAAGTGGTCAAGGAGACGATCCCGCTGGCCGAGGAGGAGGTCCCGGCCGGGCTCAAGATGATGGATGCCCTTGAGGAGTTCAACAACTGCCTGGCTGACGAGGGGGTCCAGTTCATCGGCCCGCCGAACACCGACCTGGGGCCCGACGACCCGGTTAACCAGCCGGAGTACATCCAGGCGCTTACCTTGTGCGCGGCCCAGTCAGGCATCGTCGACGCGATGCAGCAGTTCCAGTCGTCCCGAGTCGGCCGGACCCCGGAGCAGATCCGGGAGGACAACGAGCAGTTCATCGAGTTGGCCGACTGCTTGCGGGGCAAGGGCTGGACCGTCAGTGACCCGATTCCGGATGCTGATGGATCTCTCGGTCCGGGCGAGGATTTCGCCAGTCCCGACGGTGATCTCGCCATCGATGACATTCGTGACTGCATTAGCGAACGGAACCTTTCGGACGGAGGAGACGAACAGTGAGCAAGATCCTGATCACCTTGGTGGTGGTTGCCGTGGCGGTGGGTGCCGCCGTGGCCTGGGAGCCATGGGCCGACGAGGCCGCCGTCGTGGATCCGGGGATCGACCGAGCCATTGCCGAGTCGGTAGCGGTCCGGACGTTGACCGATGAGATCACCATCCGTGGTGAATTGCGCCGGGACGAGTTGGAGGTCGTGACAGCGTCTTTGGACGGCAAGGTGGGCCATGTCGCGGTTGTCGACGGCGACATCGTCGAGGGAGGTGACGCTCTCCTGCTGGTGGACGGCCGCCAGTCTGTCGCAGTCCACGGGGACTTCTCCTTCTACCGCCAGCTCGATGTGGGGTCCGAGGGCGCCGACGTCCACCAATTGGAGACCGTCCTGTCAGCCGCCGGCTACCACGTGGGTGAGGTGGACACCCTCTACACCGAGGAGACCCGGTCAGGCCTCGCCGCTTGGCAGGCCGACCATGGCTACACGGGAGCGGCGCCGGAGGCCGATGAGGTGGTGACGGTCAGCCTGCAGGGCAACGCAGCCGGATACGTGATCGGCCCGGTCAACGCGGTTTCGGTGCGTATCGGTCCGGCGGCGGTCGCTGCCGCAGACCTGCGAGAGAGCCAGTCGGCTGCTCTGGTGAGCACCGTGGCAGCCGTGGTCGACGCCGTGGCCGTGGCCGACACGCCGGTGCCTACGGTCAGTCTCGCTTCCGCGGCCGTGGTGGTCCAGGAGGGCCGCCCCGTGGTGGTGACCATTACCACCGACGTGGCACCGGTGGCCGACTTGGAGATCCCGGTGACCGTGGGTGGCGATGTGGTCGTCGACGATGACTATCGGCCACCTGAGGCCACTGTCGTGCTTCCGGCGGGGTCGACGTCGGTCACCCTGGAGATCGCCACGATCCTCGATGATGACCGCGAGCCCTACGAAGACCTCGAGGTGACGATTGGTGGCGGCTTCGACTCGCTGGCTGCCGTGGCGCCCCAAACCTTGGCTGTCTACGACGCCCGTAAGGAAGTGGATGACCTTTTGGAGCGGGTCGGTGAGCTGGTGACAGATATCGCCGAGCAGGCGGATGAGGTGGCGAACCTGGAGGCCACCGATGAGGTGGTCACCATCGTGGAGGCCCGATTGGTCTCCCTTGGCATCCTCACCGACGACCAGGCGCGATCAGGTGACGTCAGTCCGGCGGAGGGCGAGCAACTTGAGTCGCTGCAGGTCACGGTGGATGACACTCAGGAGGTTTCGGACCGCCTGAGTTCGGTCACCACTGTGGAGTCTCGGCTGGTCTCGTTGGGGATCATCACCATTGCTCAGGCCGAGTCGGGTGACATCGATGCCGAGGAGGCCGAGCAGATTGAGGCACTACAGGTCACGGTGGATGACACTCAGGAGGTTTCGGACCGCCTGAGTTCGGTCACCACTGTGGAGTCTCGGCTGGTCTCGTTGGGGATCATCACCATTGCTCAGGCCGAGTCGGGTGACATCGATGCCGAGGAGGCCGAGAACATCGAGGCCTTGAACGAGAAGGTCAACGACATTGTTGACGCCATTGCTGAGGGTGGTGACTACAACCAAACCGTGACCGTCCTCGATCGGTTCGCAGCCATCGAGGCCCGTGACGAGGCAGCGCAGGACGCCCTGGCGAACATCACCGAGCTGGACTGGTTGGCTGCCGTGGAGGCCCGTGATGAGGTAGCGCAGGACGCCCTGGCGAACATCACCGAGCTGGACTGGTTGGCTGCCGTGGAGGCCCGTGATGAGGTAGCGCAGGACGCCCTGGTGGACGTCACCGAGTTGGACTGGCGGGCCGCGGTCGCGGCCCGTGACGATGCTTTGGATGATGCTCTGAAGCGTTCGAGCGCCCTCCAGACGGCCCGCGACGACCTGGAGGTACTGGAGGACGAGCAGCAGCGCCTCGACTATCGCCTGGCGTCGGCACGCGAGACCCTGCGGGTGGCCCAGGCCGCCCGGTACGTGCTTGGTGATTACGACGAGGTCACGGTAAGCATTGATGATCCGGACGTGCCCGACGTGCCGATCCTGGTGTTGCGAGCTGACAGCGAGACAGTGGCCGAGGGTGGTGCGGCAACCTTCACCATCGAGACGACCGTGGAACTAGTCGAAGACCTCGACGTCTTCTACGTGGTCGAGGGAGCAGCCACAGCCGACGCCGACTTCAATGCACCTGATGGTGACATCACCATGCAGTTAGGTCAGGAGCGGGTCACGCTGTCCATTCCGGTCCGCAGCGACGACGACGTGGAGGGTGACGAGACGCTGATTGTGCGCCTGAGCGCCGATCCGGCGGGGAACTACCGTCTGAGCGATCGTGATCGGGCCACCATGCTCATCGAGTCCTCAGACCTGCCCGAGTTGACGCTGGAGGGCGGTGGTGAGGTCGCCGAGGGCGACACCGCCGTGGTGACCATCGTGGCCGACCAGGCACCCGATACCGACACCAGCGTCAACTACCAGGTCTCCGGCAGTGCCCAAGCGGGGCAGGATTACGCGGTTGTAACCGGGACCGCCCTGCTGCGGGCCGGGGAGCGCTCGGTCACCGTCGAAATCCGAACTATCGACGACGACGTGGTGTTCAAGCCCGGAGACATGGTGGTGGGGGACTGGCCGGTTCGGGTGGGCACGGTGTCCGTCGAGGAGGGCGACTATGTCCAGCGGGGAACGCCGCTGTTCGATCTAACTGAGCCGGAGTTCACCATCACGCTGTTCGCCTCGCCCACTGATCGGGCGAAGCTGGCCGAGGGCCAGTCGGTGACCGTGAATCTTGACGCTGGCGACCAGGAGTCGCCCGGGATCATCGTGGAGTTGGATGACAACGCCACGGTGAGCGGAACGAGCGAGACCTACGAGGGTGTCGTGGAGGCCGTGGAGGACCTCGTAGGCGTGGATGGTGCCGTAGTGACCATCGACGTAGTGGTTGAGGAGTCGATTGACGCCGTGGTGGTCCCAATTGCCGCCGTGTTGTCCGATGGCGGTCAGGAGACGGTCCGGGTGGTGACCCCTGAAGGGATGATCGAACGTCGGGCCATTCAGACGGGGATGCTGGATGGTGCCTACGTGGAGATCGTCAGCGGTGTGGTGGCCGGCGAGTACGTCATCTTGGAGATCGATCGCTCGTGACCGATTCCACGCCTCCGGAGGAGGCGACGGAGGACGAGGTCGTGCTGGCCCTCGAGGGTGTGTCGCGCGTCTATGGCACTGAGGTGCTGGTGCGGGCGCTTGACGACGTGTCGCTGGAGATCCGGGCCGGGGATTTCCTATCCATCGTTGGCCCGTCTGGGTCCGGTAAGTCGACGATGCTCGGGCTACTCGGGGTGCTGGACCTCCCGACCGAAGGCACTATCCGGGTCCGGGGTACGGACGTGACTCGACTGGCCGATGCCGAGCGGTCTCGGTTGCGCGGTGAGGCCATCGGCTTCGTGTTTCAGCAGTTCCACCTGATCCCGCACTTGACGGCACTGGGCAACGTTGAGACGGCTTTGCTCTATCGGGGGTTGAGTCCCAAGGATCGGCGGTCCCGGGCGATGCATGCCCTGGAGCAGGTGGACCTGGGGGCTCGCCACGATCACCGCCCGGTACAGATGTCGGGCGGTGAGCAGCAGCGAGTGGCTATCGCCCGGGCGATTTCTACGGACCCGGGTGTGGTGCTGGCCGACGAGCCAACAGGGGCGCTGGACAGTCGCAACGCCGAGAACGTGCTGCAGATCTTCGATGACCTGCAGTCGCCGGAACGTGCCGTCTGCATCGTCACCCACGACCTACACGTGGCCGACTCGGCCCGTCGCAAGATCTCCATGCTTGACGGCCGGATCGTGGCCGACGAGCTGCTGGGTGCGGGTACGAGGGTGGGCTCGTGAGGCGCTTCCGGGAACTGGTCGGGGTGGCCACCGCTGGTTTGACGGCCCGCAAGGTTCGCACGTTGCTCATCATGCTTGGCCCGATCCTCGGTGTGTCGGCCATCGTGGCCGCCATCGGGATCAACGAGAGCTCCAAGGGCCACCTCAAGGCCAAACTCCAGGAGTTGGGGACTGACCTGATCGTGGTGAACGCCTCGGCTGGGTTGGGCTTTGGCCAGGATCCGGTGATCGAGGCTGCCGCGGTGGCTCGGGTGGGGCGCCTGCCCGACGTAGTGGCGGTGACTGGCACACGCCAGTTGTCCGACATCGTGACCGTGCCCTTTGCCGGCGCCGAAGATTACTACCGGGCCTTTCCTGTGCCGGTGATCGCTACTGGCACCGACCTGCCCAACACCATGGAGGTGTCTCTCGTCTCAGGGCGGTTCCTCAACGACTTCGACGAGGCGTCTGGTGCCCGGGTAGCGGTGATCGGCCGGGACCTGGCTGACGAGTACGGCTATCTGGCCGGCGAGGCCCGGACCATCGAACTGAACGGCCTGGAGTACGGCGTGATCGGGGTTTTGGACTGGGTCCTACTGGAGCCGTCGATGGACTCAGCGGTGTTCCTGACGTTCACCGCTGCGGTCGCCGACTGGGACCTCGACGATCCCGATCCGAGCCGACTGTACGTCCGGGCGCCCGAGCACACAGCGCTAGTGGCCAAGGAGATCCCCACGGTGGTGAGCCTGGGCGGCCCTGACGGGGCGAATGCTTCGGTGCCCACAGACCTGCTGGATGCTCAGTCCCAGGTCGACGAGAGCCTCAACAATCTGACCAAGATGATGGGCGGTCTGGCGCTCATCGTGGGTGGCGTCGGCATCGCCAACGTGATGTCCATCTCGGTGATCCAGCGGTCCTCGGAGATCGGTATCCGGCGGGCGCTCGGCCACAGTCGGGGGACCATCGCCGTCCAGTTCCTGTTCGAGGCTCTCGTGGTCGGGGTGTTTGGAGGGATCCTCGGTGCGCTGGTGGGTGCCGGCGTGGTCTGGGGGGTGGCAGCCCAACGGGGCTACACAATGGTGCTGAGTGTGGCCGGGTTGGTCGGCTGGTCACTGGTGTCGGTTGGGGTGGCCGTGGTGGCTGGGCTGTACCCGTCGTCGAAGGCGGCCCGCCTGGAGCCGCTGGAGACCCTTCGTCTCGGGTAGGAGCCTTCTCCTGAAGGGCGTTGAACCGGAGAGGTCGGGAAACGGGCCCTAGCATCGGTATCGATGGACCCCGATCTTCTGCGCGCCTATGGCTGGCGGGGAGGAGCGCGCCCCGATGACGGTCACCTGGGGCGGATCGTGCGGGTTGACCGGGGCGAGTGCGACCTTGTGACCGATGATGGTCACCTGCGGGTGCTCTCGGACTCTCTGCGATCTCAGGACCTGGTGGCACCGGCGACTGGCGACTGGGTGGTGGTGGTCGACGATCCGGAACTAGGCCCCCTGATCTCGCGGGTGCTGGAGCGCGTCAACACGGTGTCGCGTCGGGACCCTTCCGAGGCCGTGGTCGAGCAGGTGCTGGTGGCCAACGTGGACCTCGTGCTTATCGTGCACGGTCTGGACCGGCCCCTGCCCCCGGGACGCCTAGAACGGTTTCTGGTACTGGGATGGGACAGCGGAGTTGAGGTGGTCGTGGTCCTGACCAAAGTCGATCGTGAACCCGAGGCGGCCGTCGAGGTTGCCGCGACCGTGCGGGCCTTGGCTCCTGACGTCGACGTGCTGGCCGTCGGCATGGGTCGGGACCGGTCGGGGCTGGACTTGGTTGCCGCGCTCATGGCGCCCGGCCGGACCGTCGCCCTGCTGGGCGAGTCGGGTGCCGGGAAGTCCACCCTGGTTAATGCTCTGGTAGGAGAAGAGGTGCTGGCCACCGGGACGGTCCGGACCGGTGACGCCAAGGGACGCCATACCACCGTGAGCCGGGAATTGGTACTGCGTCCCGAGGGGGGCTTGCTGGTCGACACCCCCGGGATCCGGGCCGTGGGGATCTGGGATGCCGAGGAGGCCCTGGCTCGGGTGTTCGGCGATCTTGAGGAGCGGTCGGCTGACTGTCGGTTTGCCGACTGTGTGCACGACACCGAGCCTGACTGCGCGGTGCGGTCCGAGGTGGAGGCTGGCCGGGTCGACCATCGGCGAGTGGACCGCTATCGGTCGTTGCGTGCCGAACTGGTCGATCAGCGCGAGCGCGAGGTGGACCGAGAACGTCGATTGTCCCGCGGGCGTCGCCGCTGAGGGATCAGTGTTCGGCTTCCCAGTCGGATTCCCGAGTGGCAAGGGAGCGACGGTCCAACTTGTCGCCGGCATTCAGCGGGAGATGGTCCACAATGCGGATGGCCTCGGGCAGCTTGTAACTCGACAAGGTGTCGCGGCCGTGGACCGATAGATCGTCCAGTGTTGGAGGCTGGTCGGGACGGGTGGGGACCACTACGGCCACGCCGATTTCACCCATGGTTGGATCGGGGCGGGGTACAACGGCAACCTGGGCTATCTCCGGGTGGGTACTCAGCACCGCCTCGACCTCCATCGGGTACACGTTGTAGCCCCCCCGGATGTACAACTCCTTGACCCGTCCGGACAGGCGGAAGCAGCCAGCGTCGTCCACCCGCGCTAGGTCGCCGGTATGAAGCCAGCCGTCCACCAGCGACTCCGCGGTGCCGTCGGGATCGTTCCAGTAGCCCGACATGGCGCTGGGCGTTCGGAGCCAGAGTTCGCCGATCTCCCCGGTGGCCAGGGCCCGCCCTTCGGGGTCCCGGACCTCGGCGGCGACGCCAGGGCGGGGTTGGCCCACCGTGTGGAGCGCCTCCTCGTCGTCGGCGTCCAGTCCTGTCCCCAATCCGATGCCGCCAGACTCCGTGGACGAGTAGCGGATCACGTAGGGGGCGTCGAACCTCGTACGGGCCTCGATGACCAGTGCTGGCGGGGATGGTCCGGCTCCGACCACGATGGAGCGGACGCAGGACAGGTCCCTTTGCTCAAAGTTCGGCTCCTGCATGAGCAGCGCGACCTGGGCGGCCACACCGTTGACTGCCGGGAGTCGATACCGCTCGATTAGGTCCAACAGGCCCGCGGCCGTCCACCGGTCCATGACGTGGATGGTGGCTCCGGAGGCCAGTTGCCATCCGATCTTGGTCATCACGCCCACGTGGGCGAACGCTGTGCCACTGACCATGTGCTCGCCCGAGCCCCAGGCGCCGCCGGCGTCCAGGCCGCCAATGGCTGCCAGTTGCCGATCAGTGAACCAGACGCCGCGGGGGTCTCCGGTGGAACCCGAGGTGAAGCAGATGCAGGTAGGTCGGTCGGGATCGGCTGAAGCAATTGGGGCCACGTCGCCACTGTTCCGAAGGGCGAGCAGCGGACGGCCGGGGTCGTCACAGGGCTCGACCAGTTCCACCCGTTGATCGGCGGGGATCCCGTCGGAGAGGGGACCGGTGGCCAGTACCAGGTCGGGGTCGACGGTGTCGACGAGCAATGCCCGTTCCCTAGCTCGGAGGCGTGGGTTGGCGCCCGCCGTTGTAGCCCCGACCTTGGCCGCTGCCAGGTACGCCACGGCGTAGTCGGTCCCCGACGGGAGGGAGAGCAGCAGCACGCTGCCCGGCCCGATACCCCGGGCGACCAGCCCGACGGCCGCCTCATCGGTGGCCCGGTCCAGTTCCTGGTAGGAGAGTTCGCCGACCGTGGAGTTCCCGGCACTGGGCGTGAGGCGAAAGGCCGCCCGGTCGCCATAGCGCCGTGCCGCCTTGGTCACCGTCTCGGCCAGCAGTGGCCCCTCGTCCGGAGCGGTCATTGGGGTCGGTTGGGCTCGGTTAATCGTCGAGGAGTTCGAGGATGCGTTCGGACGGTCTGGCCACCACCGCCCGGTTACCCAGGATGGCGACGGGTCGCTGCATCAGGCCTGGATGGGCGGCCAGCAGGTTGACCACCTCGGATGGATTCTCCAACCGGGCCGGGTCGACGGAGAGGTCGGTGAACGTGGCGTCCCGACGCACCATGTCGGCCGGAGCCTCGTCTACCAGATCCAGGATGTGGACCAGCATGGAGCGGTCCAGTGGTTCGGTCAGGTATTCGATGACGTCGAACTCGACGTCGCGCTCCTCGAGGATCTCAAGGGCGCCCCGGGATTTCCCTCAGCCGGGGTTGTGGACCAGCAGGAGACGACGAGGATCTATGGAAGCCATGCGCCGGACGGTACCGTGCCGGCCGCTCCACCCTAGAATCGTCCGATGGGCCGGAGATCATGAGTCGTCGGAGCGACGCCATCGAGCGCTTCACCGTCGAGGCCGAGGCCTCGGGGCTGGAAGTCGAGGTGCAGCAGTATCCCGGTGGTACCCGGACGGCCGCCGACGCGGCAGAAGCTGTGGGCTGTCACGTCGACCAGATCGTGAAGTCACTGGTGTTCATGGCCGACGTCCGACCGGTGCTGGTCCTGTGTTCGGGTGGTCGCCGGGTTGACGAGGAACGCCTGGCGTCCTACTTGGGTACTGAGATCCGTATCGCCGGAGCCAGTGAGGTTCGGGCGGCGACTGGGTTTGCCATTGGTGGAACTCCGCCATTGGGCCACACCGTGCCGCTACGCACGTTGGTCGACCCGCATCTCATGGACTTCGATCAGGTCTGGGCGGCAGCCGGTACACCCGATTCCGTGTTTCCGGTGAAGCCCAAGGATTTGGTCAAGGCCACCGCCGGTGCGGTGGTCGGCGTCACCCGCTGACCAGGTCAGGCCGGGTTGTCCAGGGGGACGGCGGTGGTGGACTTGAGTTCCTCCATGACGAAGATCGACCGGAATCCTGCGAAGTTGATCCGTCGGGTCATCCGCTTGTAGAAGTCGTCGTAGGCGGTGATGTCGCGCACTAGTACCCGGAGCATGTAGTCGATCTGGCCGCTGGTTCGCCAGGCGTCCACGATCTCGGGGAACTCCTCGATGCCTTGCGTGAACTGTTCCAGCCAGTCGGCCGAGTGGTCGGTGGCTTGGATCTCGACCAGTGCGGTCAGGCCTCGTCCTACGGATGCCGGGTCGACGAGGGCCACCCGCCCCCGGAGGACGCCCTGATCTTGGAGGCGTTGGATCCGTCGCCAGCAGGAGGTGGCTGAGAGGCCTACAGCGGTCCCCAGGTCGGCGGTGGATAGTGAGGCGTCCTCCTGGAGAAGGCGGAGCAGATTCCGGTCGATGTCATCCATGCTGCAAGGTTAGTGCGCTGATCGACCGATATGAAAAATAATCATGCATAGTGCTGCTTGACTCGCATGAGAACGCACGGACTTCCCGCCGGTCCGTCCGTACGGTCTTGTCATGGTTAGGCACAGTGAATCCCTGCCCGGTTCCCGCTCTCGCGGACCCTTCACGGCGCATCCGGCCTCAGTCGGCGAAACCTGGTCTCAGCACGCACGCTTTGCCTTCGGATTCGCCAGGTCGCTGGCCCTAGCGGCTATGGCCGCCACCGTTCACGCCGTCCTCCCATTCCTCTTCCAGACCACGGCTAGCCGGACCGTGGACCGACTCCACGCCCGGATCCACGGTCTACGGGGCACCGGGACAGCGGCGGACCCCGCCGTGGAGCACCTCGCTGCCTGACCCCATCGCTTTGGCCTCTTTCCCGCTGACGGGATAGGAGGGAATACTGGGGACATGTCTGAGCGGATGCCATGACCGTGACTGGCGCGCTGGTCATCGAGATCACCAGAGGCGGCCGGGTCGAAAGTCGACACGAGGTCGACGTGGCCGTGGTCGACGTCGAGGGGCGGCTGGTCCGGGCCCACGGGTACCCCGGTCGGGACGTGATGCCCCGGTCAGCCGCCAAGCCCATCCAGGCGCTGCCGCTAGTGGGAACTGGGGCCGCCGACGCTTTTGGTCTGGGTGACGTCGAGCTGGCACTGGCCTGCGCGAGCCACGACGGTGAACCTCGCCACGTCGAGGCGATAGTGGCCTGGCTAGGTCGTCTCGGGCTGGACGTCGGGGCGCTGGCTTGCGGCAGCCACCCACCGATGCATGAGCCGTCGGCGACCGCCATGGTGGTGACTGGGGCCGTTCCAGATCAGACCCACAATAATTGCTCGGGCAAGCACGTCGGCTTCCTGACCGTGCTGCGCCATCTCGACCTACCCCTCCACGGGTATCTGGATCCCACACACCCGCTGCAGGCCGATCACGTAACCCCCGCTCTAGCCGAGGCCTGCGGGGTGGACCTGACTGGTCTAGTTCCGGGGGTGGACGGGTGCGGAATACCCGTCTGGTCGGTACCGCTAGACGGGCTCGCTCGGGCCTGGGCCGGACTTGGGGCGGCACCACAGGGAGCGCCGGCCACCCGCTTGCTGGACGCCATGCGGGCTGAGCCGCTCTACGTGGCGGGCAGCAGTCGTACCTGCACACGGGTGATCCGGGAGGCCACCGGATCGACCGTGTGCAAGACGGGCGCCGAGGGCGTGTTTTGTGCCGTGCTGCCCGATGATCGACTGGGGCTGGCCTTGAAGGTCCGTGATGGTGCCCGACGGGCCGCCGACGCAGCGGTAGTGCACCTCCTGGGAGAATTGGGGCGTCTACCGACGTCAGGTCACGACTTGTTGTTCAACCGGGCTGGCGCGGAGGTGGGCCGGATTCAGGTGGCCTGAGCCTGGCGTGGTTCAGTGGTGGTTCCGGGTCCGTAGGGTGGCCGACCTGAGACGACGGAGACCGGAGGGTCGGTTCAATGGGAAGTTGCGACGGACGGGTGGCCATCGTGACCGGTGCCGGTCGAGGGCTCGGCCGGGCCCACGCGTTGGCCTTCGCCGCCGAGGGTGCTCGCGTGGTGGTCAACGACTTGGGCGTGGGCCGTGAGGGCCAGGGCGTTGACGCGGCTGAGGGTCCAGCCCACGAGGTAGTGGCCGCCATCGAGGAATTGGGCGGCGAGGCCATCGTGGACGGAGCGGACGTCGCTGACTGGGATCAGGCCGAGGCTCTGGTGGCCCGGGCCGTTGACACCTGGGGGCGCCTGGACACGCTGGTTTGCAATGCCGGGTTCCTGCGAGACCGGATGTTGGCCAACATGAGCGAGGAGGAGTGGGATTCGGTGACTCGGGTTCACTTGAAGGGGCACTTCGCTCCAGCCCGCCACGCCATCGCCCACTGGCGCGAGAGGTCCAAGGCCGGTGCGGAGGTGGCCGGGCGAGTGGTCATGACGTCGTCGGGTGCCGGACTAATGGGCAGCATCGGGCAGGGCAACTACGCGGCGGCCAAGGCGGGCATCGCCCTTCTGGTGGTCCAGGCGGCGGCCGAGTGGGGCCGCTACGGCGTTCTGGTCAATGGGGTGGCCCCCGATGCCCGGACCAGAATGACCGAGGGCGTGTTCTATGGCGAGGCGCCGGAGGAGTCATGGGACGAGAAGGATCCGGCCAACGTGTCACCGTTGATGGTGTGGCTGGGGAGTGCGGGCTGTGACGTGACCGGTCGGGTCTTCGAGGCCACCGGAGGACAACTAAACGTGTGCGACGGTTGGCAGCATGGCAGCGTGATCTCGGTGGGGGAGCGTCGGTTCGCCGTTGACGAGGTGGGCGATGCAGTACATCGTTCGATCTCCGAGAGCCCTGACCCCGCCCCCGTCTGCGGAACCTGACTCAAGGATGCGGTTCGTCCTCGGCCGACCGGTC
>Ga0206679_10001071_pt1 | contig 22777 bp, 23 predicted proteins | sample M110012015metaG_FD_155464 | JGI IMG/M metagenome (GOLD analysis project Ga0206679, IMG submission 155464) | Ammonia-oxidizing marine archaeal communities from Monterey Bay, California, United States - M1 100m 12015 | ecosystem: Environmental > Aquatic > Marine > Intertidal zone | place: USA... | reverse complement strand
ACGTACTATTATGTTGCTGTAGCATACGCTTATAACCAGTTTAAGGAATATAATCCAAATGACCCTGAGTTACTTGACGGACAAAAAATACCGTATATTTCTTCTCGATTAAATTTTGATGGTACGGCGATTAGCAGTGTTGCGGCAGTTCCACATAATCCAACTCCAGAAGCAGGGGGTACTATGCAGCTTATAGAGTATGGTTCTTCTCCACGGATTACCCGTTTGGATGGTTATGGAAATGGCAATCGAGATTTGGAGCTGACTTCTGAGTCTCTTGAAGAGATATTGGAAACTGGTTTTATGGAGGATCCTACGTATGAGTATGGTAAGGGCCCAATTAATGTTAAGGTTGTAGATCCATTGAATTTAGCAGGAGGTTATTTTGAATGTAAGTTCAGGGATTACAATTCTCCGAATTCTGGAAATGGAGCAGATACTGCGAGCTGGGTGATTTACCGTTATGCGAATGAGGGAGATTTAAATGCTATTGATTCGGCGAGTAGTGATCGAACGGTTTATTATGACAATGAGCAGATTATTCCTGAGTGGGGTATTTCTGTTCAGATTCATCAGGAGCCGTATTATTTTCCTTCTGGCTCTGGAAATGTTGCAGTTAAAACAACGGATATGATATCATCGACGTTGACTTTTGCAGATTCTTCCAAGCAGTGGTTGACTGGAATTAGCGATAACGATTCTTATTTTCCAACGAACTGGGTTCGTTCTGGGGAATATTCTCCAGAGACGAATTCTGCAGACCCTGGCTATGAGTGTTTGCCAGATGGACCTGCTTATGGGGATCCATGTAATTACAGAGATCAGATAGGAGCAGACCCTACACAGGCTTACGAGCGAATTTTGGAAGGGATAATCGCACCACATCGTTTGGTGGGTTATGAAGCAGATTATATGCCCCTGGCTTATTATGGGTCATTCAATGGTTCTTCTAAGAACAATGCATCGATCAGCTTCTTACCGAGTGTTGATTTGGTATTCACGAGTGATCAGTCGTTGTGGACCCGCTGTCCTGTGATAGAATTAGGCAGGAATGCAGCATTAAATGTTGGCGGAGCAGATCCTGGCGCTATGCGTATGAGCCCGAGTGTTGGTAAAGACGGCATGGAAGACGATTCAGGAGACGGAATGGGCTGGTTCCCGGGTTATGCTGTGGATTTGGAGACAGGAGCACGTTTGTATATGGCTTTTGGTGAGAATTCCTTTTTAGGAGGGGAGAATGGCGCTGACATGATCTGGAATCCAACGGATCGTTTGGTAAGTAATGTAGGTACTCCTGTTATGGGAGGGATGCATCCTGTATATATTTTCAGCAAGGATCAGAAGCTGTTGAATGGGTATTCCTCGGGTTATAATTTCCCTGAGTACAAACCTTGGGAAGCTGCTAATGATGCCACCCACAAATTGCGTTTGAAGTGGGAGGAAGTAGAGACGAACAGTACAACCGCGAAGCGTGAGCTATATGGCAGTATGAGCTGGATTTGCTATCCATTACTAAAGGAGGGTCATGACTTACTGGAAACTGATGCCACGATAAAGCTGAGAATCAATAAAGAGTACAAGGATTATGTAGCTACGGGAGATAACGGCGGAATGCCGATGTATTCCTGGAAGATGGACGACATCTCTACAGTTACTTCATCTACGGATCAGCTGAAGAGTGCATTGGATATGATTAACATCGTTCCCAATCCATACTACGCCTTTTCGGCTTACGAAAGAACAAGGTTGGAAACCAAAGTAAAAATCACCAATCTTCCTGAGGTTTGTACAGTAGATATTTATACGGTGAACGGGAAACTGGTGCGATCTTTTGACAAAGACAGCCCTGTGACTTCATTGGACTGGGATTTAACGAATCATCAGGCCATTCCAATTGCTTCAGGTATTTATTTGATTCATATTCAGGTACCAGAAGTAGGAGAGAGGGTACTGAAGTTCTTTGGAGGAATGAGGCAGGTAGATTTACAAGGAATATAAAATTAGTATAGAAAATTAAGATATATAGTTATGAAAAACATTTTGAAAATTGCTCTATTTGTCCTTGGAACTATTCCAATGGTTTATGCCGGTAATGAAGACCGTGTTGGTTCTGCAGGAGCTTCTCATTTACTTGTAAATCCATGGGCTCGAAGCTCCGCCTTAGGCGATGCTGGATATGCTCAGATAAACGGTTTAGAAGCTACATATACGAATATTGCAGGATTGGCATTTACGGATCAAACACAAATAAAGTTTAATTATAGTAACTGGATGGGATCTGCTGGAATTTCATTTAATTCTGCTGGAATTGCGCAAAGAGTTTCTGAATCAGGTGTTATAGCTATTAGTGTTCAATCAATGAACTTTGGGGATATTCCTATTACAACGGTAGAAAACCCCGAAGGAAACATTGGTTTCTTTTCACCTCGAACAAACATTTTTAATATAGGATATGCAAGGTCTTTTTCATCCAGCATATATGGTGGAATTAATTTCAAAGTTATTTCTGAAAACATTTCGAATTTAAAAGCAAATGGAATCGCTATTGATGCGGGAATACGCTATGTTACAGGAGAACAAGATCAAATGAAATTCGGAATTACTTTAAAAAATGTAGGACCTGTTATGCGCTATAAAGGTGATGGACTGGCTCAGCAGATTGAATATGTTTCCACTGGTTTTATTGCTTCTTTAGAGGAAAGGTCAGCGACTTTTGAAATGCCTTCCTTATTGTGTATTGGTGGTTCTTATGATTTTATTTTTAATGAAAGTAATAAACTGAATGTAGCACTTGGATTTACTGCAAATTCATTTTCAAATGACCAATATAGAATAGGACTGGATTATGGCTTGACCAATGATAAAATGGCTTTTAATTTGAGAGCGGGTTATGTGTATGAAAAAAACCTCCTTTCAGTTGAGAATCGTTCCAATGCATTGATTGGACCATCTGCAGGGTTTTCTATAGATGCCTTGGTCGGGAAGAGTAAAAATGCTTTGGGGGTTGAGTATTGCGCTCGATTTGCCGGAGTTTTTGGTACGATTCATACCATAGGAGCTACAATTAGCTTAAAGTAATTTCATTAATTTTTGATGTGACAGGATAATTTGATTTCCTGTTGTTACACTATTTAATTTGACAATCATGTCTAAAATTGACTATTATACTGTAGAGGGACTACAGAATTTAAAAGATGAACTGCACGAATTGAAAACAGTTCAAAGACCTTCAATTTCTGCTCAAATTGGTGAGGCAAGAGACAAGGGTGATTTATCTGAAAATGCAGAATATGACGCTGCTAAAGAAGCACAGGGAATTCTTGAAATGAAAATTTCAAAGTTAGAAGATGTTATAGCAAATGCTCGATTATTTGACGATTCAAATATTGATACTTCAAAAGTATATATTCTATCTAATGTTAAGATTAAGAATATAGATAATGGAATGGAGATCGTATACACTTTAGTAGCTGAAAATGAAGCAGATTTAAGAGCCAAAAAGATTTCTGTTGAATCTCCAATTGGAAGAGGCTTGTTGGGTAAATCTGTTGGAGATATTGCGGATATTGAAACACCTGGGGGATCTATGAAATTTGAAATCTGCGAAATATCCAGGTAATGCCGTCCATTTTTTCCAAAATTATCAGAGGAGATTTACCAAGCTATAAAGTGGCTGAAAGTGATGACTTTTATGCATTTTTAGACATTAACCCAATTCAGGAGGGCCATACCTTAGTTGTCCCAAAGGTCGAGGAGGACTATCTGTTTGATCTTGGGGACCAGGAACTTCAGTCATTAATGGTCTTTTCTAAAAAGGTTGCTTTGGCAATCGAGAAATCAATTCCTTGCAAAAGAATAGGGGTTACTGTCATTGGATTGGAGGTTCCTCATGCGCATATCCATTTAATTCCAATTAATGGGATTAATGACATGTCTTTTAATAGACCTAAATTAAATTTATCTTCTGAAAGAATGAAGGAAATTCAAGAATCCATTACGGCGAATTTCAAATAGCTATTTCAATTCAGTATTAATAAAAAAACTGATCTTGCCTTCATATCCTTCGGCTATTGCTTCGAAGGACTTGGATTGATGTCCAGTGAGGTTTTTAGTATCAAACAATGCAGTAATCAGTGCAGTTTGGTTTGGCTGGAGAGTCAAATGATTTGCTTTTAATTTAATCGCATTATCTTCATTTGATAAAATTAATTTTATTTGATCTCTGGACTGATTTGTAATCTCAAACACAGAACTAATCACCTCTCCACTTTTCCTTTCTTTCAAGGTATTTACAAGGGAATTCGATGTTAAAGGGAAAACAGTTTTATCCCTTTTTATGGTCATGCTTTCAATTTCAATCTTTCGTTCAATTCCTGCTGCTTTAGAAAAGACCGATTCATTTTGAATCACAATGTCATCACTTGTTAATTGATTTGCTGCGTACTCTCCAAATGGCGCAATTGAATAATTCAGTTTTCCTTTTTCCTCGGAAGATGTATTCATGTATTTTCTAAATACACCATCATCTACTTCATTGAAATAATTAATTAATGAAGAAATTCTTCTTTGAGTGAGATTCACATTATAGGAAGTTTTAGCAACGGGACTTGCAAATCCTCTCACAAAAATAGACACCTCAGAACCCGCTTCTAATTCTTCTAATACAAGAGTCTTAAATAAATCTAGTTCCTTAGCGCCTTTGTCTACATCGTTAACAAAAAACCCGTCGAGCTCTGAAACCAGTTTTGTGCCTTCACCTTCAGGTAGCCCTTTGGCTACCTCTGTTTTGTAATAGTCGTATTTTTCGACATATAGATTATAAGTATTGATATAGTTTTGTTTCGTAGAAGTCCTCATTGTAGAGGCGTCGGGTTCATCATTTCTGAAATAAAGAGTAATAGGCAGAATTTGTGTAATTATCTCCTCAATAATTATAGTGTCTTCTATTATTGTATCCGTAATTAACTCAATTATTGGGTAAGAAGCATAGATATCACTACAACAGGTTGGATTCTTGGAATAGTATCCTCCAAGCCTGTTTGAAGACAAAAATGTGGTGTCATTATGGCCAAAATAATACATGTCATTAGCCGGGCTATTTAATGGCTCCAATGCATTAATCGGACTTGAAAAGACGCCGTCAATATAAATACTGTAATGAATATCCTGTCCTCCAAACCCATTATGCCAGGGTGAAGAAAAATAAAGATGCTTGTTTTTGGCATCAAACCAGGGTGTTATTTCGTTTTCTGCAGAATTAACTGATTTAATATTAACAGCAGGTTTGAATTGAATTCCATCTATGCTTTCAGCCATCCAGATGTCAAGTCCACCGTGTCCGCCATTTCTATTTGATGAAAAGAACAAGTATTCAACACCATCAATACTTGCAATTTTTGGCATAGAGGTGTTTTTCCCTTTTTGATTAATTTCCGGACCTAAGGTGTCGGTAATATTAAAAGTGCCATCAATATAGCTTGCAACTACAATTTTACAGGTATAGCTAAAACCATTGTCTTCACATATGCTGTAGTAGAATTTTGAAGCATCTGATGAAAAAGTTCCGTTGCCGTAATTGTAATTCTCATCAAAAAGATCTTGATTGAGTTTAAAGGGCTGTAAAACACCGAGGCTATCAAATTCAGAATAGTAGATTTTTGTTTTATAGGATTTGCCATATACCTCTTCATCCTGATTTAGAGAGTCAGCTTTTAGCGAAGAAAAAACGAGCTTATTGTCCATTATAGCATGAGGGAATTCGGCATCATATGAATTGACGGTAAGCGGTAAATGAATCAATGAATCCGAAGTGGAACCTCGGTTTTTTAGTGCCCATTTCGTTGATTCTACTTCTCTTTGAGATTTTTTGTAATAATATGTGCCACTCTTGTTGCTTAATTTCTTAAGACTTAGCTCAAATGTTTTTACAGCCTGTTCATAATTGCCGTTTTGCTTCTGCATTAATCCCAGATTTAAAAGGCTGTTTGGATATTTTTTAGTTTGCTCTCGGGCATAAACTTTACCATAGTACTTTTCAGCATCGATATAGTTCTTATAAGCTTTATTGGTTTCAGCATATTTCCACAATAAGTCGATGGAATTGGAATCTTTTTCCAGCGCCTTTTTGTAATATTCAAGTGCGTAATAATAATCTCCTTTCTTGTACTGATCATCAGCAAAAGAAATAATCTTTTTTATTTTATTCTGGGCAATGCCCGAACAAATTCCAACTACAACAAATACAACTATTAAATATAATCTGGACATACCCTGTGAATGATACGTTTTGGTTTAAATTTTCGAATAATATAACGAACAGCAAATTCGATACCTCCTCTCATATGGCTCGCAGGAACCAAACTAGATAAGTTGATGTCATAACTTATTCCAAAGAATAAATCCTGATAATCATATCCAAAACTTAAATATGCGGCATCCGCATTTCTATACCATATTCCACCATATAATGCGGAGTAAATGTCCTTTTTTCGGTCCAAATAATATTTCCCCGAACCACCAATGACCAGTTCTTGATACACTCCTTGTGTTGAGTATTGAGCACTTGGAATAATATCCCACTTTTCATTGAGCTTAAAAGTGCCTTTTACAAAACCATTAACTCTGATTTCTCTTGGGATTTCCAAATCATAAAACCCTTGATTGGGGCGATTTAGATTAAATGCGCCGACTCCTGCCAATACTTTAAATCTATTGTCTCTATACCATTCATAAATGAGTCCTGCTCCAAGAGACATATTCGTTTTACGTGAGCTTTGATAATTCTCAAAAGTAGGGGCGCCAGGATCAAAAACATAGCCATTGTACTGGGTATCGAAATACAGCGCATCCCAATTAATCTGACGATGATTCATTCCAAAATTAACTCCAGGACGGATGACATGAGTTGAATCTCCCGTAAGCTTTATGGCGTAGGAAATATTTCCTTGTAATTCAACCGTTCTAAATTTACCATCTCCCGCCTGGTCATTAAACATATTAATTCCGAATCCAATATTTTTGAATTTTCCGTCAGCAGACATCGCAAATGTATTGAAAGGAACAGTTACACTTCTCCATTGATCTCTGAAATTTCCGATAAAACGATAATCACCATCAAAATGACCTGCATGAGCGGGATTTTGAAATAATTGATTGTCATTAAATTGAGACCAGTGAATATCCTGTGATTTTATAGAAGGGGCTATAAATACGAACAATATAACTTGAAGATAAAGGAGTCTCATCTTTTTCCGGATTAGTAATCTAAGTTACAACAAAAATATTTAAAAATAAACTATGGTGTAGACAGGGAAACCGGGATAATCTCACCGTTAGCCGTTCTGCCTTGATTGAGCGCAAAATCATAAATATATGAAGCCATTTCTTCGGGTTTCACTTTAGCTTGATATCCGGGAAAAGCCTTTTCGAGCATGGCGGTTTGAACGGCTCCAAGACAGAGACAATTCATATGAATATGGCTGTCCTTATATTCTTCGGCAAAAACCTCTGTAAAACCGCATATCGCAGCTTTTGAGCTGGAATAAACAGTAAGTCCCGGGAACTTTGAGGAACCCTGAAATCCTCCCATGGAGCTAATATTTACGATATGTGCAAATTCGCTGTTTAAATGTGCAAGAGAATATTGAATGACTTCCATTATTCCCAATATATTAATTTGAAATGATTTTGAAAAATCTACCTTATCCATTTCTTCAAATGGTTTATTTACCAAATAACCCGCGTTATTAATAAGAACATCTATGGGGCCTTCCGCAGAAAGTATGTGCTCTAGATCCGTAGCAGCCACTTTTTCTAAATCCAAATAATGAGAGCTGACATTGTCGTATTTCTCAAATTGCTCATTCATGAGCTTTGTTTTTCTTGAAAGTGCGATGATTCTATTATTTTCAGAATTTGCCGCTTTTTCGACCAGTGCTTTTCCAATACCTGTACTCGCTCCTACAATTACTATCTTCTTATTCATCATAAGTGATTTTTAAGACCTCACTGCTTGGATGAGATTGACAGGTTAATATATAACCCTCTTCTACCTCCTCATCTGTAAGAGAATAATTTAGAGTCATGCTTACAGAACCTTCCAAAACTCTTGCCTTACATGAACAACATACACCTCCACGACAAGAAAATGGGGCATCAAGACCATGCTCTTCTACGGCATCCAAAACTGAACTCCCTTTACTGTCTAATTCAAATGTTTCTTCTTCCTCGTCAAGGATGACTGTCACGGACGACAGACCCACATAATTTTCGGTGTTTTCCGGCTTAGTAGACTTTGTAGGAGTTGTAAATAATTCGTATATAATCTTTTTCTCTGCTACACCAAAGAACTTTAGGGTATCAATACACGTGTGAATCATCTCTTCAGGCCCACAAATTAAAAAACAGTCGTTTTTTAAAATGCTTAAATCGTCTTTAATTAATTTTGTTAATGAAGCTTTATCAATTCTTCCTTCAAAAGAACCCTCATTTTTTTCAAAGTCATAAAAATAGTGTGCAGATTTGAGAGACAGCTTTTTAATTTCATCTAGAAAGAGGGCTTCTTTGGATGTTTTGTTGCCATAAATAAAATGTACTTCTTGATGGTCCGCTTTCGATTTTAAAATAGACATTATGGGTGTGATACCGCTACCAGCCGCAATAGCAGTAAAGCTATTTGTTTCTTTGGGAAGAACAAAATTTCCCTGTGGAGCCGCAACTGAAATAGGTTCTTCTATAGATTTTATGTCATTAAACCAGTTGGAAACCACACCGCCTTCAACCCTTTTTATGGCAATTTTTATGGTTTCATCCGGATGACTGCAAATGGAATACGATCTTCTGTATTCCTTTTTTTCAATAATTACAATTAAGTTAAGGTACTGTCCCGGTTTAAATTTAAACGTTGATCGCAACTCTTCAGGGATTGAAAACTCAACGGTTACTGCTTTTGAATTCAGCGGTATAATTCGAGTTACATTCAGAGAATAATAACCCTTGTGATTCTTAGATTGTTTTTTACCAAAAAGCCCAAATACACCCATAGTTTAATTGTCAAATGAAATAATTACTTTCTCTGATGTCGGATGAGATTGACATGTTAAAACATACCCTGCATCAATTTCTTCTTGTTCCAGGCCATAATGTACATCCATATGAACAGAACCCTCCAGTACCTTTGCTTTGCAAGTACAACAAACCCCGCCTTTACACGCAAAAGGAACATCTACACCAATTTTATGTGCAGCCTCGAGAATACTATCATGATTCGAATTTAAAGGAAATTTGAATTCATCTCCATCCATTATTAATTCAATAATGCTGTCAAAAGACGCTGCGTTTACTGTGCTTTTTTGTTCGGTTTTCTTTAATGAAGTTCCAAACAGTTCGAGATGAATATTTCTCTTATCAATGTTTTTTTCCAACATGAATTCTCGAATTCCAAGTGTCATTTCTTCAGGACCGCAGATATAGATATCATGAATGTGAATTGAAGCCAAAAAGGCATTGTATAATTCCTTACATTTTTCCTTGTCAATTCTTCCCTTTTGTACGGCATTTCCAAGATTCTCTTTGGAAAAAATATGAATGAGGTTTAATCGAGTTAAATACAGATTTTTTAATGATTCTAATTCTTCACGAAAGATTACAGAATGAAATCCCTTATTACCATAAAACAGAACGATTCTACTCTCTGGTTCATGGCTTAAGATACTTTTGACAATAGAAATTATAGGAGTTATTCCACTGCCTGCTGCAAACATCACATAATTCTTTTGGTTTGTCTTTTCAGGAATATGTTTAAAATTACCAGAAGGCACCATACATTCAATAGTGTCACCTGGTTTCATTAATGTGTTTGCGTAATTTGAAAATTTACCGTTTTCAACATGCTTTATGGCTACTTTATGCTTTCCAGAAGATGGTTCTGAGCAAAGAGAATAAGACCTTCTAAGCTCTTCTCCATCAATAGATTTCTTGAAGGTCAAATATTGACCAGAAACGTATTCGAATTGAGTTTTACATGAATTTGGGATAACCAATGTAATAGACACACAATCCGGTGTCTCTTTGATGACTTCGTCAATTGTTAATGTGTAAAATTCAGAATTCATAAAAAATCATTGGTATTCAAGACCAAATTTAATGATTCTATTTGGTACACAAGTGAAAGAAAACATTGTTGATGTGTATTTGTTTTTAGAAGGTGCAGTTTATATTTATATTTGTAAAGCAAAGCTTTATTATATGAAGAAATTAGACATTAAAGCACTTCAAGATAATTTCCAGGGTAAAATTGATAGAGATATTAAGATTGAGCCGAATGATTGGATGCCTGATGATTATAGAACTACTTTAATTCGTCAAATTTCTCAGCATGCACATTCAGAGGTTGTTGGTATGCTTCCCGAGGGAAATTGGATTACCAGAGCACCTAATCTGAGAAGAAAAGCGGTACTACTTGCTAAAGTTCAGGATGAAGCTGGACATGGCCTTTATTTGTACTGTGCAGCTGAAACACTTGGTGCGGATAGAGAAGCAACAATTGATGATCTGCATTCTGGAAAAGCAAAATATTCCTCCATTTTTAACTATCCAACTTTGTCTTGGGCGGATATGGGAGCAATTGGATGGTTGGTAGATGGAGCTGCAATCATGAATCAGGTTCCCTTGTGTAGATGCTCTTACGGTCCTTATGCACGTGCAATGATTCGAGTATGCAAGGAAGAGTCATTCCATCAAAGACAGGGTTTTGAGATTATGACAACCCTTTCAAAAGGCACAAAGGAGCAAAAAGAAATGGCACAGGATGCACTAAATAGATTCTGGTGGCCATCGCTAATGATGTTTGGTCCTAGTGATGCGGATTCTAAGCATACCGAACAATCCATGAAATGGAAAATTAAACGACATACCAATGATGAATTAAGGCAGCAATTTGTTGATGTCACTGTTCCTCAGTCAAAAATATTGGGTTTAACTATTCCCGATAAAGATTTGAAATGGAATGAGTCAAAGCAGGGCTACGATTTTGGTTCAATCAACTGGGATGAATTCTGGCAGGTTGTTGGAGGAAATGGACCCTGTAATAAAGAAAGGGTGGATGCAAGACGAAAAGCCAAAGAAGAAGGCAAATGGGTTGTTGAAGCGGCAATGGCTTTTGCAGATAAAAGAAACACGAAGAAATCAGCATAATGAGTATAAAAACAAAAACAGACTGGCCTCTTTGGGAGGTATTTATTCGCAGCAAACAAGGATTAAACCATAAACACGTAGGAAGTCTTCGCGCTGCAGATGCAACAATGGCTATTGAAAATGCACGAGATGTGTATACGAGAAGGTCAGAAGGAATATCCATATGGGTAGTACCTTCAAATTTAATTTCTGCTTCAGACCCTCATGATGAAGCTTCACTTTTTGAGCCCGCTCAGTCAAAAGTTTACAGGCATCCTACTTTTTATGATGTCCCTGATGGAATTTCACATATGTAAGTATGACAAAACAGGAAGCTTTATATCATTTTGTGCTTAGACTTGGAGACGACAGTTTAATTCTGGGTCAGAGATTATCTGAGCTATGCGGACACGGTCCAATATTAGAAGAAGATATCGCACTTACCAATATTTCATTGGATTTAATAGGGCAGGCAACTCTTTTTCTTGAATATGCCGGATCTATTGGTTCGAAAGAGAAATCTAATGACGAATTGGCTTTTTTAAGATTGGAAAAAGAATACGTCAATGTATTATTAGTGGAGCAACCAAATGGTCATTTTGGTGACACGATTATGCGTCAGTTTTTGTTTGATGCCTTTAGGAAGCCTTTATTTGAAGCATTACAATTTTCGACTGACAAACAGCTTGCATCCCTCTGTGAAAAAGCGCTCAAGGAGACCAAATACCATCTAAGACATTCCTCTGAATGGGTGATTAGACTTGGAGACGGAACAGAGGAATCTCATTCAAAAATTCAGGAATCACTGAATATTCTGTACCGATATGCACACGAGTTGTTTTATAGCGACGAAACGGATACTGTTTTGAGACAGGAAGGAGTCATTCCGAAGATGGATGAGGTCAAAAAGGAATGGGAAGCTACAGTTACAGCGGTACTTGAAGAAGCCAGAATCAGCTTGCCTGAAAATAATTGGAAATTTGACGGAGGGCGTCTGGGACGACATTCTGAACATATGGGGTACCTGCTGGCTGATTTGCAGTATATGCAGAGAACCTATCCCAATATGGAATGGTAGCATCTTTAGATCATATATGGAATTTATTGGAAGAGGTATTTGATCCCGAAGTACCGGTTTTATCGGTTGTGGACCTTGGTATTGTTCGTTCCGTGGAGGAGCTTAATGAAAACATTCATGTGACCATCACTCCAACATACATTGGATGCCCTGCGATGCAGACCATAGAGCAGGATATTGAAACAAAGCTGCTTGAGAACGGCATATCAAATCTAGTCATTCAAACCTCTATATCACCGGCCTGGACAACGGACTGGATGTCTGAAAAAGGAAAACTCAAACTAAAAGATTTTGGAATTACTCCGCCTCAGGATGAGCCAGATAAATCCATATTGTTTGCAGAACCAGTGGTTGTTCCATGTCCGAGATGCGATTCCGATAACACAAAAATGGTCAGCCGTTTTGGAAGTACCGCATGCAAGGCACATTATCAATGCGTTGAGTGCAGGGAACCCTTCGATTATTTCAAGTGTTTTAAATAGTTTTCTTTTTCAAATAAAGGGTGTCCAGCCAGTAAATGACTTTTAAAGAAAAGCTATTCGTTGGGCCATTGTTCAGGGTATTATTTAATGTATTCCAATAGTTATCGGAAACATCGGTATCAGAGGTAAAAATGGAATTTTTCCAAACCAGATTTAGCTCACTACCGGGAAGGAATACCCAGCGAAAAAACAAGTCGATTGTAAAGGCATTGTAGTTAATGTCATACGCCGAATTTCCTTCGCTATCCAGTCCCGAATAATCATCTAACTTGTTAAGCCGTCCGTTATCAAGAAGTTCATTGAAATAGTTGTACGATAGCTTTGAATTGTAATGCCTTAATTTAAAAGTGAGACCTAAGCGATTGGTAATGGTGTAATCAATTCCAATAGATTGTACTGTGGTAACTTGATTTCTATTTCCAAAAATAATAGCACTGCTTGTGTCTACGGGTTGACCAAAGTTTACCGCATACCCTTCATTATTCATTTTAAATTCCTGAAACCACTCATGGGTGAGCATCAACTGATTGCTCAGTCTAAACCGGGGTTCAATTCCGTACATCCATTCATACCAGTCATTCCTTTGTACATCTGCGTATCCAATTGAAATATCAGCGGCAATTCTCTTTTGATAATTCGATGAAAACCAAAGCCTTGAAAAAGTCCACATGGGTGTAATGAATTTTTTACCCCATTCGCGAGGTTCAAAATAATCATGACCCTCCGTTAAGGCCCCTTCAAAGCCTATTCCTCCAGCATTAAAAGAATTATTTACAAGACGTGTACGTAGCCCCCAAAAAGCTCCTGTGTAGACATTTGGGGCATAAAGTTTATTATAGCTTAAACTGGTATTGACCACTACATGATTCAAATTCCATATTCCAGGGTTAAAATTTCTATACCCAAAATTGATTTCTGCCTCTCGCCTGTTATTCACAAGGTTGAATCCAAGGTCATTTGGATCATAGGTGTCTGATTCTTCAAAATACCCCGCTGAAAAAGTGTAATTTCCTCTCTGCTTACCAGCTTCTAACCCCCAGTTATGCCCCAGTTCCGTATTTTCATCGAGCTTGGCTGACAGGGTGGTTAAGCCACTGATGTAGTAATTATTGTTGTTGCTGTTTATTTTTGCATTGATTCCTGAAACATTTGCATCGTAAAAGCTACCTTCTCTCCAGACATTTGTGTTGGTAAATGTCACGTAGCTGTTGTTTTTTAAATTTTGATCCAGAACAATAACATTGAAATTACTCAGAGGAGTAACTGTAACTTCTCGCTCTGTGTCGTCCAGCAGGTTATAAGCTGTACCCGTTTGTGCCGCAGTAATCCCGTTAAAGACACCTATTCCAAGGCCATTTTTGAGCCGTCCAGAGACTTTACTTGCGTTGTATAATTTTGAAGCCTCCGGAACACTTGATAAGACTTCGTTTTCGGTCAGCTGATTATTGAGAACACCATAAGGAGCCTGAATTCCGATTCTTCTGCTGTAAAACAAATCGGATTTATTGAAAAGCTCAGTTCCTTCGGTAAAAAACTGCCTGTTTTCATTGAATTGAATCTCAAAAGGACTAATATTGAGCACCTGGCTATCAAAAACCACCTGTCCAAAATCAGGAACAAGGGTGACGTCTAATGTAAAGGCCTCGTTTATACCGTACTTGATATCCAGACCTCCATTATAAGAGCTTGTGGTGCCATTTTCTTCGGAATAATTGACATAGCTGGATAAATACGGAATTAAAGCCAGTCTTAGAGGAGGTTCAATACCTTTAATCCCCTCTAGCTTTCCACTTTCAAGTAAATAATTTGAAAGGTCACGATTGACCTCATTCCATGTGTTTTCCTCTCTTAAACGACTAATTTGTCGCGAAAAGTTAATATTCCAGTTTTGAATGTTTTCTTTGGGAAATCGAATAGCGGAGTATGGGATTTTGATTTCAGCAAACCATCCATTTTCATTTATCACAACTTTACTATTCCATACCAGGTTCAGCAGGTCATTAAAATCTCCATTGAATATTTTGGCATCCAGCTGCACACCTCGACTGGTTAGGCCAAAAAAGAACCCGTTTTGATGGTCATTATACGTGTCCAAGAAAACAGCAAATACATCCAGATTGGCATTGAAATCATCTCTATTTGAAAGTACTCGCGATACAGAATCCCCGTCGTCAAAACATTTGACTCCAAAATATAAAGCATCTTCATTATACAATAAAGCCACTTCTGTAGGTTTGCTCGGTGTATTACCAGGAATCGGTCTTAGCTGAATAAATTGAGATTGCCATTCCACCTGCTTCCATATGTTTTCATTAAAATGACCATCTAAATCGATTGATTCAGAAGTTTTAAAGGCATGTAAATTTCTTTGTCCAAAAGCAGTAATAGTGAGGCTCAACAAGACAAAGAAAAAACTAATTTTCATTGTATAAAAATAACACTTCTAATTCAATTGCCATCTCTTAGCATCTCTAAACAAATAAAAATTATTTTTGTGTATGAAAGAGTATGAAAACTTGAAAGCACAGCTGGAGGCACTGGATTTTCCACATGTGTATTATTTCAAATTTATTGTACCCAATAAAAATGACAATGTGGCTAAAGTATCAGCTCTTTATGACACCACTTCACAGCTTCAATTGAGACCATCTGCGAATGGTAAATTTGTTTCGGTGAGTAATAAGCAGGTCATGCTTTCAGCAGATGCTATAATTGAAATTTATAAAAAAGCCTCAGAAATTGAGGGATTAATTGCTCTTTAAGTTATGATAATAGATGTTTTAGTAGTTTCATTAATTGTATTCTCGATTATTATAGGCTATAAACTATTTTTGAAATGGCTCAGTAGAGGAAGGGTTGATGCTGAAAAATATTGTGCGCTATACAGTACGGAAAGTTTTCAGGTAAATGGTGAAGTGGAATTTTATTTTCAATGCCCAAAAGAAATGCATGTAGATTTCAAAATTTGGCTTGATGATGATAAAGAGATTTCTGTTGCATCGCGAACATTTGAAAGCGGAGGGCACATTATTCGGTTTGATAGTACTTCTTTAAAAAATGGGATATATACCTTTGGTATAGAAACAGAAAATCAGAAAACGGTGAAAAAATTTGAAATACGTAACTAAGAATCGTCTTTCTTCTTTTTCTTTTTCACATGCTTAATCTTCTTCCGCTTTTTATCTATTTTATATCGGGATTTTGTGAAATCGTTATCCTCCGATTTAAGGTCTTCAAATCGAGCAACAATACCAATACTATGCTGTATGTAATCAGACGACTTGAAAAAATCAATGACACCAACTTTCGCTGTACTGCACAACTGTATTCCTATATGCTTTGAAATCCAGAAATTGATTCCTATTCCTATATTTAATGTTAAACTAACAGGTCGTGCAAGCTCGTCATTGTTATTCCTCATGGATAACCCCATTCCTCCTATTGCAAATGGATCAACAGGACCTCGATTTAATAATTTGTGAAAAGAATATTTGGAATGAAAATCCATAGAAAACATGCTGCCCGAAATACTGTCACGACCATTGGTGATCTTATCGGGGTTATATGCAGAATAAGCTAAAACACATTCTGCACTCCATCCATTGTATATGTACTTATCCACAAAAACTTTTGAAGGATAAAAATGAGAATGTAGATTCTGAACGAGAAAAGGATTAAAAGCTTCTCCATCGTCATCGGTCAAGACCCATGATGCACCAAACATCCAGCTATAGCTGTCTTTATTTGTAATAGTCTTTGTTGGCTGGGCATATAGACAAGCCACAAAAAAGACAGAACCTGCAATGGTGAGAATTGATTTCATCAATAAATTCTATTTAAGGAAACAAAAGTAAGAAATTTAGATGTGAGAATAAGTATTCTTTGGTCTAATTGATTATTATGTAAATTTGTAAGGATATGGCGAGAGTGAAAAGAATCAAATTAGAACTGGATGAGGAAATAGAATTCCCAATTCTAGGGATATCAACAGCTTTACTTGATTATCGTCTGGTATGGGAATTAAATAAGAAGATGGATTTGAGCTTTCAAAAAGAAAACAACTTCTTTACGCTTCCCAACAAAAAGAAAGAGCTTAAATCGTATGAATATTATATACACCAAAATGAAGATGATTTGTCCAAATTTTTTTTGGTAAAAAACAGTCAGGAGGGATCGACATTATTTTCAGATAGCGAAAGGCTTGATTTTTTTCTGGTTTTGAGAGAGAATTATATCCTTTCAATAGATGATTTGATACGAGATTTAAGATTGATAAATGGTATTGTTGCAGTTTTTTCCTTTTCAAGTAACGAATTTGAATTCTCGGAATACCTAAATGATTAATAGAATGAAGAGAACAAAAATAGTCGCTACAATTGGCCCATCATCTTCTTCGAAAGATGTTTTGCGAGAGATCATAGAAGCTGGAGTAAATGTGTGTCGACTAAACTTTTCTCATGGCTCATATGAAGATCACAAAGAGGTAATAAAGTGCATCAGAGATTTAAATGAAGAGCTTGTAACCAATGTCGCTATTGTAGCCGATTTACAGGGCCCAAAAATAAGAACAGGTGAAATTCAGGAGGGAGGAATTGAGCTTGAAGCGGGTAATAAAATTGTGATTTCAACGCAAGAGCGAGTTGGAGACCGGGAGGGTTTTTCAATAAATTATAATCAGCTTCCTGCAGATGTTAATGTGGGAGAGCGTATTTTATTGGATGATGGTAAACTTATATTGAAAGTGGAATCGACAGATCGAAAAAAAGAAATCGTATGTACCGTAATTCAGGGAGGTAACTTAACTTCGAAGAAAGGTGTAAACTTCCCAAATACCAAAATCTCATTACCCAGCTTAACGAGCAAAGACGAGCAGGATCTTGAATTCGCAATTCAGCAGGATGTGGACTGGATTGGGCTCTCATTTGTGAGATCGGCCAGAGATATCATTGACCTTAAGCACAAAATATCCTCGAGTGGAGCGAAAGCAAAGGTGATCGCAAAAATCGAAAAACCTGAAGCTTTGGATTGTATAGATGATATTATTTCAGAAAGTGACGCATTAATGGTTGCTCGTGGAGATTTAGGTGTGGAAATACCATTTGAGAATGTACCGCTTGCTCAAAAGATGTTAATTTCTAAAGGAATAAAATACGCTAAGCCGGTAATTGTTGCGACTCAGATGATGGAATCGATGATTACTCAAATGTCTCCTACAAGGGCAGAGGTAAATGATGTGGCAAATGCTGTGCTGGATGGAGCCGATGCAGTCATGTTGTCTGCAGAAACATCTGTAGGTCAATATCCAGTTGAGGTAATTAAAACAATGTCAAGAATTATTTTGGAAATGGAATCACATACTGGCATTTATAATAAAGAGGAAGCTCCACAAAAAAATCAGGAACGTTTTATTTCTGATTCCATTTGTTTTAATGCCTGTCGATTGGCACAAAGAGTAGGAGCAGACGCTATTATTACAATGTCATTTTCAGGGTATACAGCCTATAAAATTGCATCACAAAGACCAAATGCTCAGATATTTGTTTTTACGAGTAACAGAAAAATACTCACACAGCTAAATTTGGTTTGGGGAGTAAAAGCCTTTTATTACAATAAAAGAATTAGCACGGACCATACCATTGCGGATATTAAGTACGTTATGAAATCAGAAAAGCATCTTAAATCAGGTGATCTGGTGATAAATATTGCCTCCATTCCTCTGGAAGAGCTTGGAAGTTCTAATATGCTGAAGTTGAGCCATGTCGAATAGAGACCAAGAAAATAACAGTATCGCTTGCAACTTGCTAAACAAACATGAACGAGATCAAAGATGTGAATTCGATCCTGAACCCCACGAATATCGAATAGATGGGATATCTCATTTATCCGTAAGTACAATAGTTTCCAGGTTTTTTCCTGTATTTAATCCAGATGAAGCCATCCACAAAATGAAAAATGGAAGATCCTGGAATCCTGCCAATCGATATTGGGGGATGCAGGATTTTGAGATTAAACAAATGTGGGAAGAAAAGGGGATTATTGCATCAAAAAAAGGCACATTTCTGCATGAACAAATTGAGCACTTTTACCTTAATGAGCCACATGAAAAACCGGCAGAATTTAAGCTGTTCAGAGAATTTTATGATGACCACGAATTTTTGAAAGCATACCGAACAGAATGGAGGATTTTTGATGATAACGTTAAGGTTGCAGGCACAATAGATTTTGTGGCGAAAAATGGAGATGTGTTTGAAATGTACGATTGGAAAAGAAGTCAAAAAGTAGTGGATAAAGTAAGTGGAAAAGCGATTACAGAGAACCCCTGGGATAGAGGATTTGGTCAATTAAGTGATATTGATGATACCAGTTACAATCAGTATTCCCTTCAGCAAAGTATCTACAGGTATATATTAGAACAGAATTATGAGATTTCAATCTCAAAAATGTACCTCGTTGTTCTGCATCCCGATTATGACCGTTACTACAAGGTCGAGGTACCCTATTTAAAAGATAAAGTCGAGTACATACTGAGTACACTTTAAATAAAATTCGAAAATTAATTAGTAGCTTTCGCATATGTTTACAGGCATTATAGAAGAGATAGGAGAACTTACAGCTATTGAGAAGGATGGAGGAAACACCCATTTTACAATCAAGTCTAATTTGGCCGCAGAATTAAAAATCGACCAAAGCCTGGCGCATGATGGTTGCTGTTTAACCGTTGTAGATGTGCAAGTGGATAGATATAAGGTTACAGCAATTCAAGAGACGCTTAATCGATCGACTATTGGTCATTGGAAAATTGGGACGGCTGTAAATTTGGAGCGCTGTATGAAAAATGACGGACGATTTGATGGCCATATTGTGCAGGGCCATGTGGATTGCACTGCAATATGTGAAGATGTTCAAGAGAAAGACGGCAGCTGGGAGTTTTTTTTTAAATACGATTCTGATCACATTACCGTAGAAAAAGGTTCAGTCACCATAAATGGAACGAGCCTTACGGTTGTGGATTCCACAGATAAAGGGTTTTCGGTGTGTATTATACCATATACTTATGAAAACACGACCTTCAAAGAACTCAAAAAAGGAAGCTTGGTTAATCTGGAATTTGATATTTTGGGAAAGTATATACTGAAGTATTTAGCTAAGAGCGAATAAATTCCGATATTCAGGTAAAAGGTAATCGTGTGATTCCTTTTTCTTATTTTTATATTTAATCAAAATTGTATTATTATGAAAAATAAATTTCTTTTATTAATCTTCAATATCTTGATTTTTTCAAGCTCTATTTCTCAAAGAAATGAGTTAATCATATTTTCAGAAGACAACCAAGCTTTTAATGTGAATATTGACGGTCAACGAAAGACAAGTGAAGCAGCCAGTCGTGTTAATATTACATTCTATGGAAATACTAAAATCAGAATTACAGTTCATTTTGAAGACAGTGGGATTCCATATTTAAAAAAGTCATTATATACAGAACCTGGGACCAGTGGAGAATACACGATGAGGATTTTCAAAAAAAGAAGAAAATATAAGATGAGAAGATATTCAAGTAAGCCATTAAAATATACCCCTCCGACAATAAGCACTCCGAACACGTCACCAAACATAGCACAAACGGGATTAAAGGTTATACCCGAAAAAGGCAAAGGAGTCACTGACCTAGACGGAAACGTATATCCTAGTATTATTGTGGATGGACAGGAATGGATGGCAGCGAATTTAGTTACTACGAAATATGCAAATGGAGAATCGATACCAGAAGCTGTAGAGCTAGAATTATGGGAACAAAATGCATTGAAAAAGGTAGGGTCATATTGCTATTACGAAAACAAACCTACCTATCAAAATGAATTTGGGAATTTGTATAACTGGTATGTTGTAAATGATGAAAGGAATGTATGTCCACAGGGGTGGCGAGTTCCCACATCATTGGAGTGGGAATATATGATCAAGCAATTCGGGGGGAAAGAAAATGCAGGAAGAGTTATGAAGACACGGGGGAATACAGATTGGGTTCCACCCACCACTCGACAATCAAATGCCAGGTCAAACAATCAAAGTGGATTTTCAGCCAAAGGGGCTGGAACTAGATATGTTAGTGTGAATTTTGGATCATTAAAGTTATCTACATATTGGTGGTGTGCAGATAAAATATTGAATCAACCAGAAAATGAGACTGATGGGGAGTATGGAGCCCGTCATATTAGCGTTTCGATTTATAGTGATAACGCAAGTAGTTCAGATTACTGGATGTCGGCAGGGTTTTCCATTCGTTGCGTAAAAGATCATTAATTGCAAGATTGCGAATAAAAATATTGCGTATTAATCTCTTATTATTGTTGTCTTTAAAGAAAGCATTAGATTATTTTCTGATTTTGTTAATCAATTGATAAACCAGTCTTCCCCAAGTCGCAATCAAAAGAGTTCCTCCCAAAGGCGTTACAGGCCAAAGAAAGCTTAGCTTGATACCTATTAGTGTATCAAGAGCAAGTAGGTATATCGATCCCGAAAAAAGAACGGTTCCAAGGACAATTCCCCAGCATAATAAAGAGGAGCGCCTGATTTTGTCAAAATTAAATCCAAGTACCAATAAAGCAAGCCCATGGTAAAGCTGGTATTGTACTCCAGTTTGAAATGAATCTAGCTCTTTTATTGTAAGGTGATTTTGGAGCGCGTGTGCACCAAATGCTCCCAGGATAATTCCTGTAAGAATAAAAAGAGTCCCGCTTAATACAATTGTTGATTTCATACCTCAAAGATTAAAAAAAAGAACCAATGAAAAGTGTATCTTTGGTTTTGCATATTATGAGAACAGTGTTTTTGTTTTTATTGATACTTCAAGTCATGATTTCATGTGCTGATGAATCTACTATCTCTTCAACCTCTCAGAAAAACAATGATGATTTGAATATTGATTATTATCAATTCAATGAGTTTATGTTAGATTCTGTGGGTATTGACGCTTCCATAATGATTCCCAATGAAACCGCTGGAATAGGAGCATCTTTTAATACTGAAATATTGCATGACGATGGAGGTTTTAAATGGCACATTAGTGCAGGTCGAAACTTCAATGTTTTTATTGAAGATTATGGGGATTATCAATACTTAATGCCGGAATTTATAAGGCGAATTGATACCAAGGATATTTTCAAAACACAGATTGTTAAGCAAACAGGGAATTATATTATTTTTAAAAGAGAATTAAATACTTCCACAATACCCAATGCTACATATCATTTTTATGGTGTAAAATATATTAATGGGGTGTATTATGAAATAAAAAACAGCGAAGAAGGAGATTCAAAAAAAGTTATTGAATTTATTTTAAAATCGTATTTATCGCTTAGTTCAAACACGGAAATGTTATGATAAAAACAGAAGACGTTCTTGATGTTTTGTCCAATATATTAGATCCAGATCTAAAAAAAGACATTGTGTCTTTGAAAATGGTTGAGGATATAGAAATTGATGCAGATAGCGTAAAACTAACAGTTTATGTAACAAATCCGGCAATGCATTATCGTAATCGGATGAAAGAGGCAGTGGAATTTAATTTGAAATCTCGATTGAATTCTGAAATAAAAATCAGCTGTGTTGTAAAACAAAAATCAACTGATACTGGATCATCATTAAGAAAAGTACTGCCGAATGTAAACAAGATTGTGGCCGTTGCCTCTGGAAAGGGAGGGGTTGGAAAATCTACCGTTACCGCTAATATAGCGGCCGGATTAGCAAAGCTCGGACATAAAGTAGGCTTAATTGATGCGGATATTTACGGTCCTTCAATGCCTACCATGTTTGATTTGACAGGAGAAAGGCCAAAAATGGTTGAGGTAGAAGGAAAATCAATGATTGAACCGATACTTTCCTGTGGAGTTCGTATTTTGTCTATTGGGTTCTTTACAGATAAAGAAAACGCGGTTGTTTGGCGGGGCCCCATGGCTTCCAAGGCATTATTACAGATGTTTAACGACGCACACTGGGGAGAATTGGATTATCTTTTAGTAGACCTCCCTCCGGGGACTGGAGATATTCA
>Ga0206679_10001069_pt1 | contig 22799 bp, 17 predicted proteins | sample M110012015metaG_FD_155464 | JGI IMG/M metagenome (GOLD analysis project Ga0206679, IMG submission 155464) | Ammonia-oxidizing marine archaeal communities from Monterey Bay, California, United States - M1 100m 12015 | ecosystem: Environmental > Aquatic > Marine > Intertidal zone | place: USA... | reverse complement strand
AATCTTCACGGCATCATGCTTGTTTAATTTATGGGAAGCTTAAATGAAAAATCACTTCCCGAACCTTCATTTGAGCTAAACCATATTTCGCCCCCGTGGTTTTCAATGATTTGTTTGACCAAAGAAAGCCCTATTCCGCTTCCGTTTGATTTTGTAGTAAAGTGTGGTATAAAAATCTTCTCTCTATCTGCCTCGCTGATTCCAGCACCATTATCTGAAACAATAACTATAACCGCTTCTTCTTCTTCTTCACAAGTAATCTTGATATGTCCTTCCGCCTTATCGTAAAATGATTGAATGGCGTTTTTGATAAGGTTGTTTAGTACTTGGATGATTTGAGCTTTGTCAGCTAAAAGCACAATTTTTTTACTTTTAATCTCAAGATCTATTGAATAATCTTCTCTGTCCTCATAAACAACTATTGTGCTTTTTATTATGGATACTAAATCTTGTTTTTCTTTCAAAGGAAGAGGCATTCTTGCAAAATTCGAAAATTCGTTAGCGATTCTTGCCAAGCCATCTATTTGCTCAATGATCGAATCGACCACTTTTTTAATTCTCTGAGTTGATTCTTCCGGATTTTTAGGGTCGTATGCTCTCAATAGGTGCTGCACGCTTAGCTTCATCGGGGTTAGAGGGTTTTTAATCTCGTGAGCTACCTGCCTTGCCATTTCTCTCCAGGCTGTTTCTCTTTCTGTTCTAGTTAAACGGTCTGCCGCCGCTTCTAGCTCTTCTATTTTTTGATTATAAGCCTGTACAATTAATCCTATTTCATCATTAGCAGTATATTCAATCTTTTCATTTTTAGACCCTAGCTCAAGCTTTGAAAGGCTGTCTTGAAGGATCTGTAAAGGCCGGGTCAGCCAATTGGAAATAACCAACGAAAGAATAATGGACAAGGCCAATAGAAACATAAATACATTAATAATTGCAACTAAAAAGGCTTGTATCTGATTTTCATAATCCTCCTGTTGACCAAAATGCTGTAGGTTTATAAAGCCTATGGTTTTCCCTTGCTTATTATTTATAGGTTTGTAAGACGATGTATAAAACAAGCTGCCTATATTCTCTTTTTGGGCATAATTGGTCTTTTCTCTTTTTTTAAGGTTCTCAAGGGCTACCGGGTTTATTTGTTCACTAAGTAAGCCTAGATTAAAAACTTTCTGACGAGAAGATGAAATTAAAAACCCATTTTCATCATAAATATTTATATCCGTTAAAAAGACCCTAGATAGTTTATTTAATGTTTTTTCTAGAAATTGCCCATCTACTATAATGTCTATTTTGTCCATTTTAGCCGCCTTGTTTTTTAGCTCTTCTGAAACAGATTCTAATTTTTCATGGATGACCCTTTTGTTATAATTTGTATATTGATTTTTCACAAACAGTCCACTTCCCGCTCCAAATAAAAACAAAGACAACACAACCATCGAAACCAAAATCGCCTGTATCTTGAAGGCTAAAGAAATGGTTTTTGTAACCCCTGGGCTTATCCCATTTGAAAAAAGGAGAAAGATGAGTCTTAAAAGGCCCATTACACAAAAAATATACGCATAAGGGGTAAAAACAGCTAATCCCTCAGGCTTCTTTTTTGAAAGTACCACCGCGCTATCGTAGGGCCCTTTAAGCACATAATGAGACTGTCCATCATAGGAATGTATGTTTTTAAGAGTGTCGGTATATGAGCTTAAATAAATGGGGTAGCTGTAAGAACCAAATGCCCTCCGAAGCTTCCCTTTTTTATACTTCGCAATAGAGTATTTTTTTAAATAATCTAAGGTGTTTGCCTTGTTTGAAATCAATAGTCGAGGAAACCCTATTTCTTCTGGAATTAATTTCGATTTTAAAGATACTATGAGGTACCCCGAGGTGTCCTCAGAGCCCTTTTTCTTAACGACCTGTTTAATTACATAATTGATACCTGATGTTGCTTCTGGAATAAAATACACATTCGGATTAATATCGGGGGTTTTCCCTTTATTCGTAATTAATTGTGTCCAAGCAAGATAATCCGAATTTTCGTTAACAACAACCCCGCCTTTAAGGGAGTCGTAGAGGTTAAAGCTCATTTCATAGCCCTCCCAGAATCCATTGAAATACTTGTTTTCCAACACGTTTGAAAACTTTGAAGGGCTAAGGTTTTCTTGTTTTCCGTCAATAATTTTTATTAGATAGTCAGACCCCTTAACCTTCTCTGATAAGGCGTGGTAATTCAGTTCTAATTGAACATCCCTCTCAGATATTATCTTTTTTGCCAATACTTTTCTCGATTGAAGGTCTTTTTTAACATTAAAAACCGTTAAAAGAGATACCAATGCGGATGTCATAATGACCGTGCTAAACACAGACCTTAGCAATCTTTGTTTAAAGGAGGTTTTGTTTAAAAAAACCAGGTTCGTAATTGTTAAAGAAACAGGGAGGGCCATTGAAAAAGTAGTGTCTTCAAGAATAAAAAGCTCTAGCATAAAAAATACAGCACACAACAAAAACATGAGAACCACCGCTTTGCCTTGTGAATCTCTAAGAAGGCTATTAAAAACCGTACGGAAAACAACGTTATATGATAGAAAAAGTAAAACAAACAAGGCTATTAGTACATACGAATAAGACTTGAGCTCAAACAGGTTGTCTAAGCCTATGGGTATAATAGAGTGGTTTAAAACAAATGGTATTACCCCTTCAACAACCCACCATATACCCAGAAGTAAAAAGGGCTTCCAAAACAATCCTTTTTTGTTTTTTATAAGGTCTAAGTTTGAAAGTCCTAATAAAGCAAAGGCCATAGAAGCAATAACCACACCCATTGTTAAAAGGTTTGGAATCATCTCGTTAAAAGCAAAAAGCTTTGGAGAAAGTAATTTTGAAGTAATTATTCCTGAAATACTAAAGAAATAAAGAAATAGCAACCATAAGGCAACGCCCGTCCCCTTTTTTAATGGCGACTTAATTGTTAAAATTAGAAATAGAAATAAAATCGCAGCTAGTCCGGCAAACAGTAATTGATATGCGTTCGTGTTTTTCTTTTGTTCTTTATTTAAAACATAAGAAAAACAATATTTTTTGTCTTTGTTTAAAACCTTACTTCCCTCTTGCTCATCTAACGAAAGTTTAAAGTTTTTCTTCGTGATCTTTGGGTTGGCCTTGTTTCTTAAGTATTCGTTCTCATATTGAAAGCTTCGTTTGACAAGAAAAGAAGCAACAGCAATAGTGTTTCCTTTTATTTTTTGAACAGAATAATACCAGCCGTTTTTTAAGTGGATCAGACCAGAAGATGGAAATTTTAATGAGCTTAATCGAGGAACAGGCATTTTATTCGTGTTCCAATATTTTAAAGAGTCATTTTCGTACAGATGCAAGTATATAGATTGCTCCTCGTCACTCTTTGTAACCTTATTATTGATTAACTGATTTGCTGCCCCCTCCGCTTTTGTCTCAAGAGCAAGGAAGTTATTTTGAATTTCTTGCTCAACCCCATCATTGGAATTAGAAAACAAAAACACCATAAGGCTTATGGCGCCACAAACTATAACCCCAGAAATGAGCCAAACCCTAATCCGTGATATGTTTTTAAGATTCATTTGCTGGTCATGGTTTTTTCAGAAATAGTCTCAATTAACGACGCAAAGTCTTTTTCAAAGTTCTTATCATTTCTATAAACAAAAGATGCCTTCTCCTTATAGGGCTCTATAAAGTCTCGATAGCAAGGGGTTACATGATTATTCCATTGGTATATAATGTCTTCTTCATCATATCCTCTACTTTCCTGATCTCTGTAAATCCTTCGGTCAAGCTGTGTTTCCATATCGACGTCTACAAAAACAGAAAAATCAATTAGCGATCTTACCTTAGAGTAATGGAAAAGAAAAAGGCCCTCGACAATTATTATTTTTTTAGGCTCTATCGTAAGTAAGACGTTCTTGTTTGGTGGCGAGTTGAAAAAATACTCCTTTACCTGAACAGCATCCCCTTTCGCTAGCTTGGTTAAATCGTTGCTTAACTTTTCTTCATTTAGAGCTGTAGGCAAATCAAAGTTAACGATTCCGTTTAGGTCTTTTTGTTGTTGCTCAATTGGGTAATAATAATTATCCATTGTGAAAACGGACACATTGCTGTTTCCATAATAAGAAGATATCTTTTTGAGCAGAGTGGTTTTCCCTGACCCGCTTCCTCCACAAATACCAATAACAAATGATTTCATAATTTAAATCGGTTCTATCACAAATATATGGATTCATTACGGAATCTTTTAAGTGCTTTTTTTAATAATTGGTCAAAAAGTCATAACTTGCAGAACCTAACCATCGTTGATTATAATGAGAAAAACCATACTTGTTTTTTGTCTCTTTTTATCTTACTCACTTACATTCGGTCAAATACCTGTTGGGAATATCATTAAGCCTGGAATAAACACCATGAAAAATGCCAATGGTGAACCTTCAAATATCAGAATGGAAAGTCAAAAAAATGGCGTAATTGTTGTTTTTAGTTGTAACACCTGTCCTTTCGTCGTTGGGTCCTCTCATTTTCCTGGTTGGGAAAACCAGTATAACGCCCTGTATAAGCTATCAAAGGATAACGATATTGGATTTGTACTAATTAATTCCAACGAGGCAAAAAGAAAAGGAGTTGACTCGTATGATAAAATGAAAGAACATGCTAATGCTAATGGGTATTTAATGTCTTATTTATTAGATGAAAAGTCAGGGTTGGCGAATTTCTTAAAAGCAAAAACCACCCCTCATGTATTTTTCTTTGATGGTGCATTTCGTTTAATTTACTCGGGATCCATAGATAATATTTGGGACGGTAAAAGGAAAAAAGACATTCCTTTTTTAAAAAATGCCATTGAGTCACATTTGAACAATAAAAAAATTAAACCCAAAGAGTCTTCACCTAAAGGCTGTAGTATAAAAAGAATTAAATAAAAGCCAACCAACAGCATAAGTTAAACGTTTAATTAAAAAAAACAATGAAAAATTTCACACTAACCATTACCTTATTTTTAACTTTCCCTTTCGCTTTCTTTTCTCAAATTCAAGGGGACGGCGGAGTACCAAAAACATTTAAATCAATTAAAGATTATAAAACCATCGACACCTGGTTATTTTCTACGCCCGACCTTGTTGCTTTGAAGCAAGAAGATGAGCTTTATGATGATAGCGGTGAGCGGCCATGGAGGTTTGGTCATAATAATTACACTGAATTAAACCTTAACAACAGTGGGACGTGGAAAGAGCTTGCTAATGGTGATAAAATTTGGCAGCTTGTTTTAACTTGCGAAGAAGCGCTGACAGTAAATCTGACTTTTTCAAATACTCATATTCCTGAAGGAAATGAGCTTTACGTTTATAACCCTGAAAAAACATTTATCCTTGGTTCTTTTAATCAAAACCACCTTTATAATGGAGAGCTAGGAACAGAGCTTGTGCCAGGTAACACGGCAATTATTGAATATTATATCCCTAAAGAAAACAGTCTTGGTAGTTTAAATGTGGACAAGGTTACGCATGGTTATAGAACCGCAAACGAGTTTATCGAAAAAGCTTTTGGTAGCTCGGGTTCTTGTAATATGAATGTGAACTGTCCCGACGGATCGTCTTGGGTAAATGAAAGAAACAGCGTTGTTTTGCTTGTTTCTAATGGTGGAGGTTTTTGTACTGGGGCACTCATCAATAATACTTTGAATGATGGTACTCCATATGTTCTAACGGCAAATCACTGTTATTCAAACCCTGCAAACTGGGTTTTTAGGTTTAATTGGGAGTCTGGAACATGTAATAATCCTGGAAGTTCTCCTTCTTTTCTTTCTTTAAGTGGGGGCACATTAAGGTCAAGAAGAACTCCAACTGATTTTTGTTTGGTTGAAATAACTGGTGGCCTAACAAATAATACTGTTCCGTCTAATTACAACCCGTTTTTTGCTGGTTGGGACAACTCGGGAGACATCCCTTCAACGACCGTTTGCATACACCACCCAGCGGGAGATATAAAAAAGATTTCTTTTGACGATGACGCAGCTTCAATTTCTCAAGCAATGGGATCTTCTGAAGCGAACTCAACATGGACGGTTCAATGGGATAGAAACACAACAACCGAAGGAGGGTCTTCTGGGTCTCCGTTGTTTGATCAAAACCATAGAATAATCGGTCAATTATGGGGCGGGGGAGCTTCCTGTTCTAACCTAAACTCCCCAGATTATTACGGCCGAGTTTCTATGTCTTGGGAGCCATCTGGTAGCAACCAAACCAATCAGCTAAAGCACTGGTTAGATCCTAATAATGCTGGCGCTTCTTTTATTGATGGTTTTGACCCTTCTGGAGCGAGTGCTGCAGAATATGATGCTGGAGTTTCTGGTGCGGGCTTAAATGAAACTGCGGTTTGTGCAACAGATTATATTCCAAGTTTTACTTTGTCTAATCCCGGTTCTCAAACCTTAACATCAGCGGTAATTACTTATGATATTGATGGGGGAGCTCCTTCTACATTAAATTGGAGCGGGTCTCTTGCTCAGTACCAAACGGAAATTGTTACCCTGTCTACAGTTACTCTTGCTGCGGGTAACCACTCTTTAAATGTAGAAGTGTCTAGTCCAAATGGGAATACGGATGAAAATGCAAACAACAACGTTTCCGTTGCAAATATTACAATTGAACCAGTGGCTGAAACTGCTCTTTATGTAACCGTTTCTTTACTAACTGATGACTATGCAGATGAAACCTATATGGAAATAACCAACAGTGCGGGTATTGTAATCTGGACTGAAGGAAATGAAGAAGTTGAAGGAAACTTTGGAACAGGAGATTTTCCTCCTCCCGCAGATCCCACGACTCCGCTTGAAAACAATACCCAGTACGACTGGAATGTTCCTTTATCTTCTCAGGAATGCTATACTTTTAGTGTATATGACTATTACGGTGACGGTCTTGGAGCTTCACAATGGCAGGGAACGGACGGAGACTTAAACCTTTTAGATAACGGTGGTAGCAACATTTATGCTGTTAGCGCTGCAGATTTTGGTAGTGATGAGGCTTCTACATTTAGAAACCTAACTGTAGGTATTAATGAAGATGGGCTTTCTTCATTTAAGGTTTACCCAAACCCTGCAAATGAATATTTGGTTTTGATTACTGAGGCAGAGGCTTCGAGCGCTTTTGTAATAACAGACTTATTAGGTAAAACTTTTTCTACAGGGTCTGTGCTCATTAACAAAACCATTATCAACACTTCTGAGCTCTCAAGCGGTTCATATATTATACGCTTATTGAAAAAAGACGGAACAGTAGAGCACAAGTCGTTTATTGTAAAATAAATATTTGATTTAGTGTCGGGCGTATATATTCACGTGCCTTTTTGCGCCAAGCGCTGCACATATTGTGATTTTCATTTCTCTACAACTTTTGGCAGTTATAGAGAAAAGATGTTGCGCTCTTTACAAACCGAAATTCTTCAAAGAAAGCAGGAGCTGAATTCCCCTTTAAAAAGCATTTATTTTGGAGGGGGAACCCCTAGTATCTTAACAGAAGGAGAGCTTTCTGAGCTTTTAAATTCTGTTTACCGTTCCTTTTCATTAGACAAGCAAACAGAGATCACCTTAGAGGTTAATCCTGAAAATGTATCTGAAAAAAATGCAAAGTCTTGGAAAAAAATTGGTGTTAACCGCTTAAGTATCGGGCTTCAATCCTTTAAAAATGAAGATTTAGAGTGGATGAATAGGGGGCATAATTCATTAAATAATATTGAAAGTGTTCAAATCGCAAAAAACGCTGGGTTCGATAATATTTCAATAGATTTAATATATGGCCTTCCTGGATTAAAAAACGAAGAATGGCTTTCTTTTTTAGAAAAGCTTCCTTCCTTAGGTGTAAATCACGTATCCGCATACTGTTTAACCGTTGAAAACAAAACAAAATTAAAAAGTGACATTATTAAAGGGCTTATTAAACCTTTACCTGAAGACAAACAAATCGAACAGTTTAAGCTGTTATGTGCTTTTTTAAAAAAACACCGCTATGAGCATTACGAGGTTTCTAGTTTTGCTCTTTCTGGCTCGTATTCAAAACACAACCGCTCTTATTGGGAGAGAAAAAAATATATTGGTATTGGTCCTTCGGCACATTCTTTTAATGGAAACACTAGAAGATGGAACGTTTCAAACAATCATGTGTATATGTCTCGCGGGAAAGGAGATCAAAAATGGTATAAAGAAGAAACTCTTTCTAAAAACGAAACCTGGAATGAGGTTTTTTTAACAGGGCTAAGGACAAAATGGGGGGTATCAAAAAAAAATGTTTTGTTGCTTGGAGGGTTTCTTATTAAAGAAAAAGAAATACTTAACGACCTAATTCAAAAAAATTATTTATTTGAAACGGAAACAGCTTTTATTTTATCCCGGCAAGGGCTTTTATTTGCTGATGCAATAAGTGAACGGTTTTTTAGGGTCTCATAAGTAAAACTCACCTTGAACCCTTCTCGCTTTTTTCAATGGGTCAACATATACGACCTCTATCTTTATGTTTGTTCCTTTATCTAGGCCTTTAATAAACACTGTTGCTTGTGGTGTTATTTTGCTGCTTTTTATAATTAAAACCTGTTTGTTCGCTACAATTGTATATTCTTTGATTTTAAATTTGGATTCCGGAAAAGGCTCCAACAAACCTATTTTTAAACTAAGGTTGGCAGTGTCTATTTTTCCTGATGTATGAGTATTTCCTATATAAATTATAGTCTCTGGTAGAGGCTTTATTTGAAAGGTGAATTTATCTACGAATACTTTTTCTTTAAACCCATCAGGATGGGTCATGTATTTGGCTATGTTCACTTTTCCTTCTGTTCTTGTTACCGAGTCTAAGACCTCTAAAAAGTATTGGTTTTCCGTATCGCCAGGAGTAACTTTTATTGATCCATCAAAACAAAGCGGCGTCCCTTTGTCGCAAATAAAAATATTAGTAAAGCCGCTGAAAACGAGCTTTTTTGTATCGTTATTGAATAAATATTGACCCCACAAAACATTTGGAACAAGTAAAAGAGTCAATAAATATATTTTCATCATGAGCAAGAAATTTTATTTACCCTTCTTTCGTGTCTACCACCTTCAAAATCTGTAGAAAAAAAAGTGTTGGAAATTTTCACCCCTTCTTCTATTGTTATAAACCTCGCAGGCAAAGAAAGTATATTTGCATTATTATGCTGTCTAGCCAATGCTGCTATCTCTTTCGACCAACATATTGCCGACCTTACCCCTTGATGTTTATTTGCAGACATACTTATTCCGTTCCCTGAACCGCAAATTAATACGCCTAAAGTGTTGTTGTTTTCAACGTATTCAGCAACAGGATGCGCATAGTCGGGATAATCTATACTCTCTTCTGAAGGGCATCCAAAATCAACAAGCTCCCACCCTTGTTCACTAAGGTGTGATATTAAAACCTTCTTTAATTGAAATCCAGCATGATCACATCCTATGGCTATTTTTTTATTCATTATTCGTTGTCTTTAAAAGTTAATTACTCGTTGATAACTATAAATATCTTTATTTGGTTAATCTAATCATTATTTAGCTTATAAAATATTGTAATAAAAACTAATTTTTTAGCCATTCTTTATTTTAAATTATCCTTATGTTTTAAACAAAAACATTATTAACAATTGCTTTTATTTATACACAAAGACTTTAATCTAATAAACATCTAATTTTGTTAATTCTCCTTAAATCAAGGTGTTAATTATTGTAATAATGTTGATTACTTTGGTTATAATGTTGATTACTTATAAATTTATAAATACTTAATTATTTATAAACATATTAACAGCCTTAATAATAGTATTAAATTTATTTATTTAATATATATAATAATATATTAGGATGTTAATAGTGTTAGTAACTCTTGAAAATGACTAAAATCAAAGATATATTTAAACAGCTCGATATTTTTATAAAAAAATATTATCGAAACCAATTATTAAAAGGTGGACTTTTATTGGTGAGTGTGTTTGTTTTTTCTTTGTGTTTATTTTCTACCCTGGAGTACTTTGGTAAATTTAGTACATCAGTCCGTTTATTATTACTTATAAGTTTTATTCTTCTAAATGGTTTTATAATACTTACTTTTTGTATTATTCCTTTACTTAAATTAATGAAGTTAAGAAAAGGAATTTCTTCCATTGATGCTTCTCGAATTATAGGCTCTTTTTTTCCTGAAATTGCAGATAAACTAACAAATGTATTACAATTAAAGACACATTTAGATCAAGCGAATGATTCTAACTATGTATTATTGGAAGCAAGTATTATTCAAAAAATTAATCAGATTAATGTTTTTAGCTTTACAAACGCTATAGACTATTCTCAAACAAGAAAATATTTAAAGGTTGTTCTACCTGTTTTATTTTTCTTCTTTTTTTTGATTATATACACACCTACTTTGTTCACTCAAGGGTCATTAAGAATTATAAAGTTTTCAGAAGATTTTAAAGAAAAAGCTCCTTTTTCTTTTCATTTAAAAACAAATGATTTAATAATTAATGAGGGTGAAGATGTAAAAGTAGTTGTAGAATTGAAAGGAACGGAATTCCCTAAAAATATTTATATTAATTCAGAGAATGGATCCTTTTTAATGGATAAAAAAGCAACAAATAGTTTTGAATCAACAATTAAAAAACCAAAAAACGGTAGTGTTTTCTATTTTACAAGTGAAAAACACGATAGTGAAAAATATACGATACGTGTTTTAGGTAAAAGTATATTAGGTAAACTCGACGTTGAAATAGTATATCCGAAATATATTGGAATAAATAAAAAAACAATTACAAATGCTACTGATATTACAGTACCAGAAGGATGTTTATTATCATGGAATGGTTTAACTAAAAACACCAATCAGATAGATGTTAAATTAGATACAAGTGTTTTTCATTTTAATTCGAGAGGTTTTTCTTTTCATAAGAAAATGAAGAAATCAGCTCAATTGTCATTTGTATTAACGAATCAGCACACAAACAAAAAAGATAGCGTTATTTATAATGTTAATATTATAAAAGATGAATACCCCATAATAACGGTTAATGAGAAATCTGATAGTGTTAATAACTCCATTAAATATTTCAAAGGATCGGTAATGGATGATTATGGATTGAAAACATTAAACTTTCATTATCAAATTAAATCCAGTAAAGGTTTAAGTAAAAAACAAGTAATAAATGTTCGTAAAGTAATAGGTACTAAAAATAGTTTTGATTTTTCTGTGGATTTTAGTCGAGAAGAAATAAAACTTAAAGATGAAATCAATTACTTTTTTACCATTTCAGATAATGATGAGGTTAATGGAAGTAAAACAACAAGAAGCAGCACTTTTTATTATGTTTTACCAGATCTAAAAGAGGTCAATAATGTAAGAGACAAGGAACAGGAAAATACAAGGGATGAATTAGAAAATATTTTAAATCAAACAAAGCAGTTCCAAAAAGATTTAGAACAATTAAACAAGAAAATAAAAAACAATAATAATCAGAAGTGGGATAATTTAAATGAATTAAACAGTTTAAAAGAAAAACAAAGCGACTTATTAAATAAACTTCAAGAAGTTCAGAAAAAACTAAACGAGAGTACCAATAAAAAAAACAAGCTATCGGAAATAGACAAAGAACTATTAGAAAAACAAAATCAGATAGAAGAGCTTTTAAATGAAGTAATGGATGAGGAGTTGAAAAAACTCTTAGAAGAGCTAGAGGAACTCTTAAAAGCAAATGATAAGGAAGAGATTAATAAAAACATGGAAGACATAAAAGAATCTTCTGAGGATATGAAAAACCAATTGGATCGTTCATTAGAAATGTTAAAAAAACTCCAATTAAATGAAAAGATAGATGATGTAGAGAAAGAGTTAAAAAATTTAGCAGACAAACAAAAGGAGTTAGCAGGTAAAAAAGAAAAGAATATTGAGGAGCAAAAAGAAATTAATAGTGATTTTGAAAAAATAAAAGATAAAATAAAAGAGCTTCAAGAATTAAATAAAAAGCTTCAAAACCCAATGAAAATAGATGACACAAAGAAAGAAGAGGAATCTATTAATAATGATTTAAACGAGGCAGAAGAACAGATAGAAAAAAACAAACAAAAAAAGTCTTCTGAAAGTCAAAATAATGCCTCTCAAAAAATGGATGACTTAGCAGAAAAAATGAATTCAATGCAGAACTCTTCGAATCAACAGCAGCAAGAAGAAGATATGGAGTCGTTAAGAAACATTCTTGAGTCTTTGGTTATTTTAAGTTTAGAGCAAGAATCATTAATGGATAAGTTTATTAAGGTCAGAACAAATGATCCTGCATTTAGAAAGTATGGAAGAATTCAAAGAAGGATAAATGATGATACTAAAATAGTTAAAGACAGCTTAATGGCTTTAGCAAAGCGTCAACCGGTTTTAGCAACCTTTATTGATAAAGAACTTAATTCAATATCATTCGGTCAGAATAAAGCGCTAGAAGCTGTGGGTGATCGGAAACAAAAAAAGGTGAGCATGAACCAACAAATAGTAATGACATCATACAATAACCTAGCTTTGCTTTTAAATGAAGTTCTTCAACAAATGCAATCACAAATGCAATCACAAATGGAAGGTGGAGGAGCGTGTAACAAACCAGGAGGTAAAGGGAGACCGAAAGCTGGTCCAAAAATGAATTCTGGCGACATGAAAGAAATGTTAAAAAACCAACTTGAACAGCTAAAGAAAGGCGTGAAAGAGGGAGGGAAAAAACCAGGAGGAAGCTCGCCAAAAAAAGGTGAAAAAGGGCAAGGTCAATTAGGAAGTGAGGGGTTAGCTAAAATGGCAGCAGAGCAATCTGCAATCCGTCAAAGACTAGAGCAATTAAGAAATGAACTAAATAAAAAAGGTCAAGGACAAGGAAATCAGCTCAACCCATTAATTGAGGAGCTAAAAGAGCAACAGAAAAATATAATTAATAAAAACATTAACAAAGAAACCATAAACCGACAGCACGAAATACTTACAAGGTTATTAGAAAGTGAAAAAGCCATACTAGAAAGGGGTTTTGACGAAAAAAGAGAATCAAAATCGGGAAAAAATGAAGAAAACGGTAACAAAATAATATTTGAGGAGTATAATAAACAAAAATTAAAACAAATTGAATTATTGCGTTATGCAGAACCTTTGTTTAAGAAGTATTATAAAGAAAAAGCAGACGAATATTTTGATTATAACTAAGTTTTGTCGAACACTATGAGTCAAGAGTACAATGTTATAGAGTCTTTGAAATTATCATCAGACTACCAATCCATAGCCACTATTGAAAAGCTTATTGATAAAGTTTGTTCAACTGTTGGAGTAAATGAGGAGTCTTATGGGAATGTTTTAATAGCAGTTACAGAAGCTGTTAATAATGCAATACAGCACGGAAATAAAGAAGACGGAAGTCTTCAGATCGATGTTTCAGTTTTAGACAGCGCTAAGAGTGTTTGCTTTTCTGTCAAAGATGAAGGTCTTGGTTTTGATTTTAATAATCTTCCTGATCCGACATCTCCAGACAATATATTAAAGGAAAACGGAAGAGGCATTTTTTTAATGAAAAACTTAGCTGATAAGGTTGAATTTGCAGGAGAAGGAAATGAGGTAAGCTTATTTTTTAGTAAATGATCTATTTTTTTTATGAAGCATGTGACCCCTTATCACCAACACATGAAGAAAAAGCTATAAAATCAATTCAACTTATTGAAAATGAAGGGTTTAAGACGGGGTCTATCAGTGTAATATTTTGCTCAGATGACTATTTACTTTCTTTAAATAAGGAGCATTTAAATCATGATTTTTATACAGATATAATTACATTTTCTTACAATAATGAAAAAGTAATTAGCGGAGATTTATTTATTAGTATTGATCGGGCTAAAGAAAATAGTGAGAAAAATGGAGAGCCCTTTATTAATGAAACCTCGAGGCTGGTTATACATGGTTTATTGCATTTGTGTGGGTATAACGATAAAGCTAAGGATGAAATTATATTAATGCGGGCCAAAGAAAAACAATACCTGGAAATGATAGGTTTCACGTGAAACAATTTCCAATAATAGTTCTTTTGGTGTAATTTTGTTCCACGTGAAAAAAACACAATGCACAATCAATATGATATTATAGTTGTTGGAGCGGGCCATGCCGGTTGCGAGGCCGCATACTGTTCTGCTAAAATGGGCAGCAAGGTTTTATTGTTAACCATGAACATGAATACAATTGCTCAAATGAGCTGTAATCCAGCTATGGGTGGTGTTGCTAAAGGGCAAATTATTAGAGAAATAGATGCTTTGGGTGGTGGGACAGGTGTTATTAGCGATAAAAGCGCTATTCAATTTAGGATGCTAAACAGGTCAAAAGGTCCAGCAATGTGGTCTCCTCGAACGCAGAACGATAGGCAGGTTTTTTCTAATGAATGGAGGTTGCTTTTAGAACAAACCGAAAACATAGATTTTTGGCAAGACATGTGTTCAGGTGTTATTCTTGACAATAACAAAGTTATAGGTGTAAAGACCTCACTTGGAATACAGATTTATTCTCAAACGGTTATATTAACGAACGGAACCTTTTTGAATGGTTTAATTCATTTAGGGGAGAAACAGTTCGGAGGGGGGCGCGCTGCAGAAAGGGCTTCTACTGGTATAACTGAGCAACTTGTATCTCTAGGTTTTAAGTCTGGGCGAATGAAAACAGGAACGCCTCCTCGCGTAGATGGAAGGACTCTTGATTATTCTAAAATGGAAGTTCAGCAGGGAGACTCTCCTGCTTCAAAGTTTAGTTTTTCAAAAACGAAGGCTTTAGAGAAGCAACGGCCTTGTTATATTACATATACGAACAAAGAAACCCACGAAATTTTAAAAACTGGATTTGATCGATCTCCAATGTTTAATGGCTCTATAAAAAGCACAGGACCGCGTTATTGCCCGAGTATTGAAGATAAAATCAATCGATTTTCGGAAAGAGACCGCCATCAAATATTTGTTGAGCCTGAAGGGTGGGAAACAATTGAAATATATGTAAATGGCTTCAGCACTTCCCTTCCTGAAGATGTTCAACTAAAAGCAATGCGCACTATTCCTGGGTTTGAAAAGGCAAAAATGTTTAGGCCAGGATATGCTATTGAGTATGATTACTTCCCCCCTACTCAGCTTCACCATACATTGGAGACAAAAAAAATAGACAATTTGTTTTTTGCTGGTCAAATCAATGGAACAACAGGTTATGAAGAGGCGGCGTGTCAAGGTTTAATCGCCGGAATAAACGCGAGTCACAAGATAAAGAATAAAGAGCCTTTCGTTTTGACAAGAAACGAGGCTTATATAGGTGTTTTAATAGATGACTTAATCACTAAAGGGACCGAGGAGCCTTATAGAATGTTTACGAGCAGGGCTGAATACAGGATTTTGCTAAGACAGGACAATGCAGATATTAGATTAACACCAAAAGGAAAAGAGATTGGTTTAGCAAGCGAAGAAGCGTTTAAAATGGTTCAAAGAAAAATAGAGGGAACAAAACAGCTTATAAAGGATCTAAAAAAAATAGGCATAGCCCCTGGGGAGATTAATCCATTTTTAGAAAGCAAAGGCTCTTCCCCAATAACTCAGCAGGTAAAACTATCATCCATTATAACAAGGCCAAAAGTCTACTTAGAAGACCTTTTAGAGTATTCTCCTGATGCAAAAGAAAAAGCAGCAATAGCTGAAGCACGGCATTGTGATGTCGTTTCTCAAACAGAGATTCAAATGAAGTATGAAGGCTATATAGATAGAGAACAAGATCAGGCAGAGAAAATGGTTCGCTTGGAAAAGGTTCGTATTCCCGGAAGCCTTGATTACAAGAAACTAAAAAGCCTAAGCTCTGAGGCAAAAGAAAAGCTGTCTGAAATAAACCCTGTTACAATCGGACAAGCTTCAAGGGTTTCCGGTGTAACTCCGAGTGACATATCCGTGTTGCTTGTTTACTTGGGAAGATAGCTTGTTTAATGCGTTTTAAGCGCTTTAAGCCTTAACCAGCGGTGTTAGGGTTAAAAAACCCTTAAAAAACCCTTAAACTAAACATATAAACGCCGTTTTTTAAGAACATCACCTAGATTTATCTAAAAAAAATATCTTTACCAAGAATTTACACAAAATGAAAAAAGTTTTTTTTCTCGATACTGTACACCCCGTTCTTGAAGAGAGGTTAACAGGTGCTGGATATTTATGCATTGATGCAACTAAGGTTCCCATTCAAGAATTGAAAATAATGCTTAGTGATGCTATAGGAATTGTTATTCGTTCAAGAATAACGTTGAACCAAAATATATTAAGTTCCTGCCCTAAGATAAAATTTATTGCAAGGTCTGGGGCGGGACTAGAGAATATAGATCTACAGTATTGTAAAAAGAACAACATAGTTGTGTATAACTCACCAGAAGGAAATCGAAATGCTGTTGCAGAACATTGTATTGGATTTCTATTTAGCTTATTGAATAATTTTAAGCAAGCAGAAAAGGATTTAAATAATAGGTATTGGCTAAGGGAAAAAAACAGAGGAATAGAAATTAATGGCTTGTGTGTAGGAATTATTGGATACGGAAATAATGGTAGGGCGTTTGCAGAGCGCTTGTCTGATTTAGGAGCGAAGGTGTTAGTGTATGATCGATACAAAAAAAACTTTTCTAAAGGGCGAATTAAAGAGAGTTCAATGGATGAAATTTTTAAAGAAGCAAGCGTTATAAGTTTTCATGTACCCTTAAACACTGAAACAACATATATGGCTGATTATCAGTTTTTTAGCAGCTTTAAAAAACCTGTTTGGGTTTTAAATATATCAAGAGGAAAAGTCTTGAAAACAAAGGACTTAATTAAAGCGTTAAATGATGAGCTTGTGCTCGGTGCCGCATTGGATGTTTTAGATGAAGAAAGTAAAAGCTTTGACATACAAGAGATAAATGAGTTGCTAATAGATTTAAACAAAAGAACGAATGTGGTTTTAACCCCACATGTAGCAGGCTGGACGAAAGAAAGCTATTTTAAGCTCAGTAATGTTTTGGCGGATAAAATCCTTAAATAAAAAAAGCCCTCGTATTGAGGGCCTTTCATATGGATAGAAAACAGTTTTTTTGATAGACTTATCTCACTATAAGTTTTTTTGTGTTTGTATTATTATTTCTATCGGTAAGGTTAATGAAATACATTCCTGCATTTAAGTTTTGTGTTTGGTAGTTGTTTTGAAGATCTACGTTAGCGTCTTCAACAACCTTACCGTTTGCATTTACTATTGTAAGCATGGTGATTTCGTTGTTGTCCCATGTAATAGTAGCATAATCGCTAGTTGGGTTAGGAAACACATTGATATTTACTGATTCGATGTTTTCAATAGAAGCAGTGCTTACATTTTGGATTGTTTCTTCAACAATAATTTCACAACCGTTGTCATCAATTACAGTTACCTGATAAAACCCTGCAGACACTCCGTAAAGGTCTTCAGTAACATCACCAGTATTCCAAGTATAAGAATAAGGAGCAGTACCACCAGCAACGGTTAAGTCGATGTCTCCATCAGTACTTGTTGTAGGCTGTACCACATCCATTGTTGCGCTTAAAGCTTGAGGCTCCATTACATTAAAGCTTCCCCAAACACTACAACCGTTTCCGTCAGTAATTTTCAATCTGTATGTTCCTGCAGTTAATCCAGAGATATCTTCAGTCATCATTCCGTTGTCCCACTCAAAGATATAGCTAGGCGTTCCCTCTATGATTGTAAGATCAATCGCTCCATTAGCCGCACCGTTACAAGTAATGTGCTGAACATCTCCAACAAAAACTGTAGGTGTAACATCAGCGATTGTAATGGTTGTGTCTTTAGAACATCCCATTGCGTCAGTAACTGTCAATGTATAATCTCCACCCGCAAGGTTTGTAAGATTTAAATCTGTAGCACCGTTCGACCACTCTGTAGTGAAAGGAGCGTTTCCTCCAACGATGTCTGCATCAATTTGACCACTGTTTGCTGTACAAGCAGAGAAAGAGGTGGCATTGATAAACATCTTGTTAAAGTCTTTAGCCATTGTTACCGCAGCAGCAGCGTTCAATCTTCCCTCTCCAATTAAACCAGCATAGGCAGGATTTAAATCATCAATGAAAGTAGAAGTATTCTTTAAGATATATTCGATTTCAATATTGGTAAGGCAAGGATTAGCAGCAATCATAAGTCCAACAGTTCCCGCAACAATAGGAGAAGCGTAAGACGTTCCTGAACCTGTAAGGTACCATCCTGGAGCAGCAGTAATAGGCACGTGGTATCCTGGAGCACTTAAGTCTACAGTAGCATTATGCTGGTGAGTTGTGCTTGGGTTTCCAATCGTTCTTTCGTGGTTGTCAGTTGCTCCGATACTTGTTACAGCAAATACATTGTCATAAGCCGCAGGGTAAACTAAATTTTCAGGACCCCCACAAGTTGTTCCGTTTCCAGCAGAAGCAACGATGAATGTACCATTGTTGTATACCTCATTCATTGCATCCTGAAGATATTGGTTGAAAGAACATCCAGAAGTCCAGCTAAGGTTGACCACTTGTGCTCCAGCATAAGAAGCATCAAGAACCTCGTTGTAGTTCATTCTATAAAGACCTAAAGAGCTATTGTATCCTATTGCGCTTTTTCCAAGAGTATTATCTGTTGCTCCAGCAGCTAAAGTAGCAACTGCAGTTCCGTGTCCCTGAGAAGCAGTGTTCGTAGCATCATAGTGCACTACTTTTCCTACAAGCTCTTCGTGATTTGACCAGTAGTTCTGATCAGAAATAGCGATAACCACATTAGTATCTCCTTTTGTAATGTTCCAAGCATCTTCGGCACCAATTAAATCAAGAGCCCAAGGATTAGAAACAGATAAAGTATAATCGTCTGGCGTTTCAAGTGTTTGGTATACTGGAGCATACTCTACTTTTGAAACTGCGCTTACTTCGTTTGCTAAGGTTGCATATAAATCTACAACATCACAATCGCAGCTTACCTCGTAAACTTTCATTAAAGAAGCTGTCCTTGAAGAAGGAAGAGCTCTTTGAACGTTTGTAATGTTTAAAGAAGAAATAGCCTCATTAAAAGAAGCGTCATTTGAAACAAGAGCTCCTGAAGCATTCTCTACAGGAACATTATTACTGCTCTCGATAGTTAACCATACTTTAGAATCTTGTTGTGAAAAAGAAAGCAGAGATGCCATTGAAAATAAACCGGCGACTGCTGTGGTTCTGATTGTGTTTTTAAAAGTTTTCATATCCGTGTGTTTTGTTGTTTGTTTGTTTTCTTGACACAAATCTGCATGTATATATATGCACCAGAAAGAAAAACACTCGGACAGAATCAAAAATACACAAGCATACGAAACAATAGATACGTAATCATATCTGTAACATTAAGTGCTTATACGTAGATATGGGATTATTTCTTTTTACGCTTTTTTTTAACGTCAAGGTCATTAACCAATAGAAACTTTACAGAAAGAAAAAGGTAGTTTAAGTCAAAAGCATCACTCCTTCTATTGGGTAAAAGAAATTGATAACCAGTGGTTACATGAAGCTGTAGCACCTTATATCCAATAGTAGGGGATAAACCATATTTAAACGAGGAAAAGTCTGATTTTAAAATGCCTTTAACACCATAAGAAAACCCGAGATTACTGGTTTTAAACCAATAACCAATATCAGAACCGATAACTGCATTGTCAAGGTCATAATTTAAAGCAAAAAACAAAGCCTGAGTATTTGGCTTTTTTATTTTAAGCTGCTTGCTTTGTCGTTCTATTCCTATTTCTCCAACCCAGTACCGACCCGTTTGTACACCAAAAAAAGTTCCCGAACGGACGATACGGTTACTCTTCTTTTTATTAAATTCAAAAGGGCTCCTTTGTGCGTGTGTCGAGTACACCAAAAATAAACAGCAAAATAAAATCAATTTCTTCATAAAGAACGAATTAGTCAACAATGGAATCATATCCAAGAACCAGCGTGTTCTTAACGCCCGGCATAATTGTTTCTGTAAACCCGATTGTACCGTTATAAAAAAATGAGCCTTCTTTCGTTTCATTTGAAATTAATTTATTTGAAGGATCTAAAGGGCTAATCAACAAAAACAATGAGCCAGCTAAAAAACCCCACTTCAATGCTCCAACAATAGCCCCAAACAAATTATTTAACATCGAGGGCCAAGCAAACTTTGTCGACCTCTCAAAAAGCCTTCCAGACATCTTAACCAAGAAGTATACACCGATAAGAACTAATACAAAAGAGATTAAAGGAACAGCAACGCCATCGTTTGAAGAAACAAAAAGTAAAGCTATTTGGTTTGAAAAATGAAAAGCCACATACAAACCTAAAACAACAGCGACAAGCTGGAAGATAGACATTATCAAGCCTTGCTTCCAACCATAATAAGCGCCTATACCAAAGAAAATCCCAATAAATAAATCTAACATATTCATAAAACGAAAATAATAAGATATCATACATAGAAAGACAGGGCAACAAGAAAGTTCTCCATAAATCAATGTGGTTAATTATAAAATAATTATCCTTGTAAAAATGATAGACCCATATAACGACGAGTATTTTATGCAGCAGGCTCTTTTAGAGGCTAAAAAGGCATATGAAAATAATGAGGTGCCCGTAGGAGCAGTCATTGTTAGTAACAAACAGGTAATTGCCAGGGCTCACAACTTGACAGAGCAGTTAACAGACGTCACAGCTCATGCTGAAATACAGGCCATAACCGCTGCTGCACAATTTTTGGGCGCAAAGTATTTGAAGGGCTGCACAATGTTTGTGACACTTGAGCCGTGTAAAATGTGTGCAGGAGCCTTATATTGGTCACAAATAGATAAAATAGTTTTTGGAGCTCGAGATGAAAAAAGAGGAGCGGGACTATTTTCACCATCCCTTTACCATCCCTCAACGCTTGTTGTCAACGGAATAAAAAACGAAGAGTGTCAAAAAATTTTAAAACAATTTTTTCAGCAGAAAAGAAAATCAACCATATAACACATCTCTTATAACTTCAATTGATTTGTTATGGTTGTATCCTGGAATGTGCTGGTTGGCATAATTTACTAGCGCGTCAAATGTTTCTTTTGGGTACAATAGCTCTCCGGAGCCGTTGTTAAATGCAAAATGAATTTCTTTTACAACCTCAGGAGCCTTTATGGTTTTTAAGGACGGGGCTTCTGGATTAAAAGCGCCATTAATTGGATCAAAGCTAAGCGCAAGATGAATGGGGTTTAAGGGACGATAACCTAAAAAATCAATTAGCCTTGCCAAATAAAATACTGGAACAGAACCCGGTTTTTTAATTGAATTTAGCTTAATAATTTGATTTTTTACTAATTCGTAAAAAGAGGAGTCCACACCACAATTAACCAAAATAGACTTATAACTGTCAGCCATAAAAAAAGCAATTAGAACCTTTTGAGGAGAAAGGTAGGTTTGGTCTAATGGAAGCCCTCTTTCAAGGTTAATAATCGATTGCAAACCTTCCTCTGAAGGCTTGTATAATGTGAAATTAAATATGCCTAAAATAGAAGCCTTGGTTCGTTTCTTTTTACCTCCTTTAATGATGCCATTTTGAAGTCCTTTTTCTTTGGAAAAAAAGCACACCCAAACACTGCTTTCAGAGTAGCTTTTAAGATCTAAAACAATTACCTCTACAACCTTTTTCAATGCTTATTCATCATTTTTACGCTTGGGGCGAAAATCAATTTTATAATAAAAGATAGGAAGAAACCCTAGCTGTTTTTTCTGTGCGGTTGGCTGATAACCGGGGCTATTAAACACATTAGGATCTAGGCTTGGCGCATATGCAAGGCTTAAAATGTTGCTGGTGTTTAATATATTCACAAGGTCTAAACCAATCTCATGAGAGGTTTTTTTAGCATTCAATCGCCAGCTTATCTTTAGGTCTATTCTAAAATAGTCATCAAAAGAGTATTCATTAAAACCGTCATCTTGAAAAATAATTTCTTTAAATTCTTCTGTTTGTTCAACATCAACAAGCCCGTATCTTTTCCCCCCTGCCCTTGTAAGTTTTAGACCTATTCCAACAGTGTTTTTTGCCCCCAGCTTAAATTCTTTTCCAGCAAGAAGGTTAAAAACATAGCTTCCGTTGTATGATGTACTGCGAAGAACATTGTCACTGCCTCGATATTTAGAATCATATAAGGTGCCTGAAAAAAGAAAGAAAAAGCTCTTGTTGAAGTATTTTTGAATAGTAAGCTCTACACCGTAGTTATATCCCGTTCCAGTATTTTCTAGAGAATCGGGAAAAATACGGGCAAAACCGCTACCCATATTGATCATTGAAAACGATGAAGGCTGAATGGTAACAGGTACTTGATACAGGTATTGATAATAGGTTTCTGCTTTTATGCTAAATCCTTGCCCGAAAAACTTTTCATATCCGAAGCCAGAATGAACACTTCTCATAAAGCCCATATCTCTGTTGTGATAAATTTTTTCACCATTATTATCGGTTAAATGATAAGAGTATGTATAAAGAGGCTGAGCCTGGCTATGCATTCCTGCTCCAGCAAAGATGGCCTGGTTCTTTTTAAGGCGATATTTAATCCCCGCTCTTGGTTCGGCAGGACTAAAGCTATTTCCGAATGAAAAATATTGACTATGAAGGCCCAATGTCATGTCTAAGTTGTCTGTTGCTCGATATTTCCATTGAATAAAAGGCTGAATCATAAAGGCGTTATTGTCATTGTCCCACCTTTGAATAAATTGGTCAGGGACATCTAGGTCTGAAAGAACA
>Ga0206679_10001067_pt1 | contig 22844 bp, 26 predicted proteins | sample M110012015metaG_FD_155464 | JGI IMG/M metagenome (GOLD analysis project Ga0206679, IMG submission 155464) | Ammonia-oxidizing marine archaeal communities from Monterey Bay, California, United States - M1 100m 12015 | ecosystem: Environmental > Aquatic > Marine > Intertidal zone | place: USA... | reverse complement strand
TAGCTTGAGGTGCATATAATATCAGATCGCCACGGGCTAAAGCCAATGATAATAATCCTGCAAATAATGCCGCGACGATAGTGCCAGGAATAATCCCAACTAATTCTGTTTTCATAATATGCATTGGACGGTTTCCAACATACAATCCCGGCTTATAATCTCCAATGACTGTGCCAGACATAGAAATCGCCCCTCCAAAAACAGTGGTTCCAACTAAAGCTAAAACGGCAGTATCACTTTCACTTAAACCGATTGCTTTGAAAATTAAAACGAGCATTAGAAGAACAATAAAACTAGTTCCAGAAACAGGCTCAATACTGGTTTCACCCATGACTTTTACTGCGATTGCACCTAATGCAAAAGTTGTCAAACATAAAACTAACGAGAAAATAAAAGAGGCAAAGAAACCAAATTGAGTAGCAAAGGTAAGTGTAATTCCAATTAAGGAAACAAGCAATAGAACTGGGATATGACTAATTGGCCATTCATACCATCCCTTCCCTTCAATGTAATCTTTTCTTGCAGCATCATCACTTTCGCCTTTGAAAATATCTATAACGTCTGAAGCTGTAGTTTTGAAAACAGGTGCCATTTTCAATAAACCTGTAATTCCTCCGCCTAAAATGGCTCCAATAGCCATCGGTCTAGCTACATAGCTATACGACATAATTGAGCCGATAGGAGAAAATTGACTCACTGAATGATAATTTCCATCAAGTGGATAGTAGAAAGGATAATCATACTGATATGCCAATGGCGTTACGATAAACCAGGTAAAAAAGGTCCCTAAACTAACTAGTAATGCAACACGGAATCTCATGAACCAACCAATTGCCCCCATCATAGGAGTTAATTCAAATCCTAACCAGGTATAGTTAGTAATGGGATTGCTCATAGGCACCATCAAATCTGCACCATCATACCATTCAGTATTTTTAGAAGCTGAAGTTAAAACTGAATTTTTAACTTCGGTTCCTGCAGCATCATAAGTACCAGTTCCTAAGATAGGCCAGTCTCTTAAGAAAGTAAAGAACATGACTACGGCAGTTGAAATTCCTACAAGTCGGATAGAGTGCATAGCGCCTTCCATACCACCTTCTTTGGAAGTTTCTCCTGCAATATCCATTAATTTAATATTTGCTTCAAAACCAGGAAGAGGCAATGGATCCTCTACTAACCAAACTCTTCTAAAAATAATAAAGTAGAGGCAGCCTAAAAATCCGCCAAGTATAGAGGCAATCATAGCTACTCCAGCTAAGGCCCAAGAATCAGGTAAAAGTAATGAAGAATCAACAAGATAACTACCATTCATTTCATATTTAGGTGAGTATGCCAATAGATAAATTGCAGGATAAGTGAAAACAAATCCAGTACAAACCATAGAAGCTCCGGTTGAAGCCGATGCAGACAGATTAACTTCACCAGGAGACCATCTTAGAGCCATTGCAGAAAGATAAGCTACATACCAAGAACCAGAGACAATCATTCCAACTTTTAACCCGACATATTGATTAATTATTGCAAAGAGAATACCAATTACTAATCCTAGAAGCATTTGGTTCCATTTCCATTTAGTGGTTCCAAACCCATCACGTTTATTTTTTTCTTCTAAATATTCCTCTAAAACTTCAGTATTAAAATTTGCATACATCTCAGTGTCGAAATAATCCAAAGTACCTTTTTCAATAGCTTTCAAACCTTCAGGCGTGGGCGTTTGGCGATATGCTGAAGTACGAACCTTACTCATCTGATACAAGTAAACGAAGCCCACTGGGTATAATACAATATTGTGTATAAATTTACAGTAGGAACCTTTAAAGAATGGTCACAAGTTCAAAAGTAGATGCATAGACTCTCGAGGGGCATATTAACCGTCGCTTTTTTTGCAGTAATCATGCTATCTCAATCAGCTCAAGCCGAGGAATCTGATGATTTCAATGCTTTAGATTTATATTTTTACGGAGATTTAGATAATGGCGATGGCAATATTTCTACAAGAATGCCAACCTCAGATACAGATACTCAGAGCGATTGCCCTCAAGAGGGTAATAGGCTGTCTTGGCCAGGACAAGATAGACAATGGCAAGACGTGGGCACTTGGGAAATTGAGATGCAAACACCAGGAGAAGTAGCATCTGGAGATTATACTTTTACAATATGGGCAAACTCAACTCAAGGAACTGTTGAAGATGTTCAGTTTAGGATAACAATCGATATCGGTGATTCTGGCGGCATCACGGAAACATCACAGTCCAAGACGATTACAGATTCGAGTGAATATGCAACTCGCTTTGACATCAATTTTGACATATCTAACGCTAGTTTTAGCAATCCTGATGTGAGCAATGATGATGACTTTACCATTGATTTAGAATATTCTGGAGGAGATCCTGGGGAAAATCCCCTTACTGGTGGTTCACCAACAGAGCAGATAGTAATTTTAACTTCTAGTGCCGAGCATCCTGCAGGAATAGGCAATCTTACAATAAATCATTACAAGGCTTTATTTCCAGAGATAGTTGTAGAAGATTTCTCAGAGCGTGTATTTGTTAAAACACAAGTACGAAGTGCGTTCGGAGTTTCAGATATCGATTCAAATGATTGGACTTTAGGCGTTTATGGACTTTCATCAGGCAACCAAGGCTTAACTGCAGATTTTAGTATGAAATCCCTAAATAATGACACCCATGAAGTTTCATTCTATTGGTATTATAATCAAGATTTAGCCATAAGTGATACTTACCATTTCTTTATTCAAATAACAGACATTCAACAAAATAAATGGGAAGTTGAATCTGATGAAGATGTATACCTGGTCATCCATGGATATGAAATTGATAATTACATAGGTTCAGGAGACATTCAAATTAACAATCAAACTGGCGTTTCTAAAGTTCAGGCAGGAAGTTCTTTCACAGTAGACATTACTGTATCAGCACAGGGCGATCCACTGATTTCCTATAATCCAATTCCTATCTCAGTTGTTTGGGTTTCTGGAACAAATGAGATTGTTTTGTATGAAACGGCTGTTTTTGCAAAACCAGGCGCATCAACGACCATATCATATCGGCACACATTTGAAGAAAATGGAGAATATTTAATTAAAGTTATAATAGATAGAGGAAATCTGGTTGCCGAATCGAATGAAAATAATAATGTTGCTGAATATTTATTAATCGTAGATAAGCCTGAAAAAGAAGACATGCTTCAGTCTATAATAGACAATATTACTGGCGGAGGAACAACTTCAATGCTATTGCTGGTATCTGTAGCATCTATTATATTGGCAGTTTTATTCATTAATCGTAACAAAACAGTTACTGATTTTGAATGGGAGGAAGATGATGAATTCTGAAATGGAAATACGCGGATATAAACCAGCTGACGAAACTTTTTATGAGTACAAAGATGAAGACGAAACTCCACGCGGTACCCATTATCAAAAGATAGATGATGAAGATATTGAAGCTTCAACTATAGGGCGCTATGCTGAAACTAAAGATTTCAAACACTGGCCCTTCAAAGTAGGTAATGCAATGACCAATAACGTTCCCGATGAAGTCCAACATAAGGTTGATGATGGCGGCAGTGGCGGTTATGCTACAATGGATCAGTTTATGAAAGAAGATAGTGCTAAAGAGCAAGCGTGGGTTGAAAGAGAAAACGAGAGTATCTTATCTCTAGCAATCAATAATTGGTTTGGTTTGAAAGGTTATATCATGTCTTTCTTTCCTAAGAAAGAAAATTAGAGCATTTATCGTTTAGTTTCTAATAATATTTTTAAACCAGGAAATCGATTAAGTTCAAATAAATTAGTTTTTTCTTTTTTCTTTATAAGATCTCTAGGGCGCAACCAATCAAATTCGTGCACATTTTCCCATACAGGCTCTAGAGAAGCTAGAAAATCTTTCAATTCTCTAGCCATTTCTAATTCCATCTTCAGTAATAGAGACCAAAGCTTCATTTTCAGGTAAATGCGGTGAATCCACAAGCCTGCACACACGTTTACCGGCCTTTCCCCTCCTTAGATATATTCTAAATTTAGAGGTGTGGCCTACAATGTTGCCGCCAATTGGTTTTGTAGGATCTCCAAAAAAAGCGGCAGGATTAGAGGATACTTGATTAGTTACTACAACTGCAGCATTATGCAAATCTCCAAATCGAGCCAATTCTTTCATGTGAGCGCTGATTTTACCTTGCCTATCTGAAAGAGTTCCTCGTCCTATATATTCTGCACGGAATGCTCCCGTCAAAGAATCCACAGCTAACATTCTAATTGGTTTTGTTTTAGCGATTTCATTTACTTTTTCAACCATCAACATCTGCTGATGGGAATTATATGCACGTCCAACATGTATTTTGCTTAAAACCTCATCAGGATCCAAGTCAAGCGCTTTTGCCATAGAAATTATTCTTTCCGGTCTAAATGTATTTTCAGTATCAATGATTGCAACATCGCCACCCAATCCGCCTTGCTCTATCGGTAAAGTTGCATTCACAGCAAGTTGCAAGATAAATTGCGTCTTTCCTGAACCATATTGTCCATAGAATTCAGTGATTGATTGTGTTTCAACACCTCCTCCTAATAATTCATCAAATGTACTAGATGATGTTGTGAGCTTGTCTACCGTGGCTCGTTTTTCCATTAATTCAGTTCCTGTAAGGAAAGAACCAATGTCTGCTGCTTTTCGCGCTTCGAGTACAAATTTAGCACAGGATTCTTTTCCAATGCCAGTAGCATCAGAAAGAGTTCCCGGTGCTTGCGTTCCTATTGCTTCTAAAGTGTCATATCCTGCTTCTCGAAGTTTATCTGCGATAGCTGGACCGACACCTGGAAGATCTTCTACAATTTTTATTTTTACTTCACTCATTTTATGCCTCCTTATAGTGGTTGAATCTAGGTTGATAGATTAAGCCTTGATCTGTCAAAGAGTCAAGAATTTCATCTAACATAGGCCCATCTATCCCTTCCATTGAGATTGCAATACCTAGATCATCATAGTAAATCCCATCTCCTTCATCCATTTTTCGAATTAAGGCCAGTGTCTTCGCTTCATTATCATCTGATTTTTTATTATCAGTTACTTTTTCAGTTTGAATTTCTTCTTTTGGTTTGTCTTCTTTAGGAGTTTCTACTGCTTTAGTTTCTTCAACATTTTCTCCTGCAGGTTCGAATTCTCCTGTGAAATCACCTTCAGGCGATTCGATTTCTCCGCCCGCTAAACGCGTTAAGCAGTTATACAGTAGGGCTTGATAATTTTCAAGAGCTATATTTTGGTAAAAGTCCTTTGAAAGTTTTATTCCATCTATTTCGCGATCATTAAGTTTTAGTTTTCCGAATTCTTCTTCATCATCAAATGTCTTTGTTGCCTTTATTCGAAGCATAAGCGCATCACACGCTCTTACGGCCCAGTGATTCACTTCATTCATTGTTACTGCACGGATGCTTTCAGGTTGAACACTTACATATGTTCTCTCACTGTCTTCAGGAGTGCGTGCTCGAACTTTACCCACGCAAAGAACGGGAACTCCAATTTCAAGTTTTGATAAAGCTGCCGCACCTTCAGGATTATATTGTCCGGCTTGCAGATAGTAATAGTCACCATTTGGATCAATCACTCTTGCAGTGTAGAAGGGGTCGTCTTCACTTCCTCTATTTTCAATTTGGTCTAATACACCAGCAATTAGAACTCGTGAAAGTTTCCCTCCAATTTCAGAAATTAGATAAGTTGGCGAGTACTCGCGATCTTCCACATGTTTTTCAATTGATGAAGATAGCTCTTGAGCTAATACTAGAACTCCGGGTTCTCTTCGTTGTGCCATTTAGCCCTCCAAAGCAGCTAAGAATTGTCGAGCAACACTAGGAACATCGATTTCTGTTGCAGGTTCACAACTTCTTGCAAAGAAAGATAAGCCATATTCATCAGATCGTGCAAACCCCCTTAATTTCAAAGGTTTGAGAAGTAATGCATCTTCAATTTCTTCAACCAAAGCTTCTGGTCCGAAATTTTCTTTAACAAATTCGAGACAGGAATCAAGACTACGCCCCAATAATTTCTCAGTTATCTCTCGATTCAAATACGCAGTACAAGATCCAGAACCATCATCAAAAATCATTTTTATTCTAAGATCAGGAGTTGCATTTTTACGATCGTCTCCATTTCTAACAAGTCGATTAGTTTCTTTATCCCTGAATATTAATCCGCTTCCTTCACGTATGTTAAAAACATGACCTTCTACAACTGCATCAGAGGCGCCATTACGCTCATCTAATTGAGATAAAGAGTACATAACTCCATTTTCATATTCTTGTAAAGATGGTAATAAATCATCTTCAATATCTACAAATTTAGTATATTCTCCAAATTGTAAATCAGGACCATTGAATTCTTTTACATATGCATTTTCAATTTTATATGTTTTTCCAGCAATAATATTGTGATCTTCCCAAGAAGTGAAACGGCAGGTTCCAGTATTATCTCCCACAGTCCCTCCAAAGATAGTTTTAGGCTCATTTTTTACAGTAATTTTTCGTGTTTCAACATCGATTACACGTAATTTAACAGAGACATTACTCATTCCCGGCTTTAGATCGACTAATTCAAATTCTTGTCCAGGCTGTGAAGCTTTACTTTTCATAACTCCCAAATCTAAACTTTCTAAGTCTTTATCTTCTATTTTTTTGATACTGCCTTCATTTATATTTAAAGTGATAATATCATTCCAGCTCTTTGAATATGCATTCAGAACTTCTATGGTGTCTCCACTTTCAAAATCAAAAGTATCACTCCAATAAGAATACCTCATACGCATAGTCGAATCACCAACTTCACCTTCGAAAAGAACTTTTTGAGCTCCTTCTTTAGTAGTAATTTCTTTTCTGAATACAGATACAAGTTTAGCTTTAAACTGGATATTGTTTTCACCAGGTTTAATTTGTGCCAATAATTTTTGAGCATCTACTTGTAAAACATTAGGGTTTCCATAATGTTTTCTTACAATTGATTCTTTGGCCGTTGCCAAATCAATTCCATATTCTTCTACGTATCTTTTTAATTCAGTTATGATTACGTTTCTTTCTAGCTTATCGCCGATTGCCTTGACAATATCGTCGACATGTGTTTCAAAATCCGCTTCGTTCGTTTGCATTTTTGTTGTCCTCCTTGTTCCGATTCGCTGACAAATTCGAATCTATCCATTACTACCACTAAGGGTATATATACTTTTGGGTTTTACCCCTTTTCCCCTAAAAGGGTAAACTCCTAGAACGGGTTTTTAGGTGGCGGCGAAGCATTATAATGGACCCCCTCGTCGTAAAGATAGGTGATAATTTGAAAATAGATGAGCTAACGCCAAGAACTGGTCGCGTTAATATGCCGGTTAAAGTTTTGAGTTTAGAAGAACCCCGTTCAATGGATAACGGTACTGTGATTTGTGAAGGATTAGTCGGAGACGAAACAGGCACAGTGATCATGAGCTTTTGGAATGATGAATGTGAAACTGTAGAAAACGGAATGACTATTAATCTTAAAGATGCTAGAGCAAATTTAGTAAGAGGGCACATGCGGCTTAGTTTAGGTAAAAAAGGAAGTATGGATATATCTGAAACTTCTCTTGAATCAATAAAGGAAAGTATTAATCTTTCAGATTTAGAATACGAAATGCCTAGATTTGGAAGGGACGGAGGAGGTCGAGGTGGACCGCGTGGAGGTTCCCGAGGGCCGCCAAGTCGTTGGGGTATTCTAATGAAACTAAAAAGAGATACAGGAAATAAGAAATATTTCAATAGAGATGATATGTCTAAAGAGCAAATTGAAACTGCCATTAAGGAAATGGGAGGCGAGTAACCCTGGCAAGAAGAGGGAGACACCGGCGCCGAGGACCAACCAAAGCCCAGCCCCCTCAACGAAAAGATAAGAAAGTACAAAAAAGAAATAAGCCAAAGGCAATGTTGAATGAAGGTCGCCGAACTGAGTTATTATATTTCATGCGAGAAATAGTATTGGAAGCAGGCGTTTCAGAAAAATTGGCCGAACCTTTCATGGCTTCTTTAGCAGCGAAAGGCGCTAGAGAATCAGTAAGTAATGCAATGGAATTTTTAGATTCTAAGATCGATGAAGGATTTATTTCAGAAGACGCCAGAGATCCAATTAGAAAGGTAATGAGAAGATTTACAAAAATTCGTTGATATGGAACTTCCAAATAGAAGCAAACTATCAAAATATTGGAATTTAAATCCCGAGACAGTTTTTCTTAATCATGGCTCTTTTGGAGCTTGCCCAAGTTCTGTTCTTGAGTATCAAAATAAATTAAGAATAGAACTCGAGAGCGATCCAGTACATTTTTTTGATATTACATCGAAAAAATTATGGGCCGAAGCAATAAAGAATTTTTCAAAATTTATCAATGCAGATAAAGAAGGATTAATTTTTGTTCCAAATGCAACATCAGGAGTTAACACAATTTTACGTTCATTAGATCTAAATTTAGGAGATGAAATACTTGTTCTAGATCATGCTTATCAAGCTTGTTGGAATACGGTTGATTTTGTCACTGAAAGATCTGGCGCAAAGACAGTTATTGTACCTTTACCTTATCCTATCGAAAGCCCCGAAGAGGTAACTCAAACAATTCTGAATTACGTTACGGAAAAAACAAAATTAGCTTTGATTGATACAGTAACAAGTCCAACAGGCATTAGATTGCCCTTTGAACAAATCGTAAATGAACTCCAATCCAAAGACATTGACGTATTATTAGATGCAGCTCACGGACCCGGAATAGTTCCATTGGATTTACAAAAACTTAAACCAGCTTATGCTACAGGCAATGCCCACAAATGGTTGTGTACGCCTAAAGGTTCAGCATTCCTTCATGTTAGGGAAGATAAGAGAGGACAGATTCGCCCACTTTCTATTAGTCATGGAGCTTCGGTAGATGGAACTAAAAATGAAAGAATACGTTTAGAATTTGATTGGACAGGAACTCAAGACATAACTCCGTGGTTGTGCATTCCTAAAAGTATAAAATATGTTGGAAGCCTAGTAGATGGAGGATGGGAAGAAATCATGGAGCATAATAGAAATTTAGCACTAGAAGCTCGGAACATAATTCTTGAAGTGCTAAAAACTCCAAAAATATGCCCAGATTCAATGATTGTGGGATTATCGGCCGTAGCTTTGCCAGGAGAAGGAGTTGCTACAAAATCAGTATTAGAGCCAGACCCCCTTCATACATTGCTCTTTGAAAAATATAATATCCAAGTTCCAGTTTTTAGTTGGCCACATCACAATAGACGATACCTCAGAATAGCATCTTATCTATACAATTCGTTAGAAGAATATAGTTTTTTGGCTGAAATACTAAAAAAAGAGTTTTGACCGGACATTTTTAAAACAGGCAAATCTGGACACAATTCCTATGAATTCGGATGACGATAAATTTGAGGATTTGCCAGAAGCCGAATTAGAAGAAGAAGAATTATCTGAAAGTGAAGAATTTGAAGAGGAAGAAATAGACCCAGATGCACCACTTCGTCAACCGATTGTAGCAGTACTAGGCCATGTAGATCATGGAAAAACCTCACTTCTTGATTATGTAAGAGGCACCACAGTTGTGAAACGGGAAGCTGGATCTATAACACAACATATAGGCGCTACAGAAGTCCCTTACGATACTGTTTCTAAGATATGTGGACCACTTTTGAAGGATGGAACAACAACATTACCTGGCTTACTTTTCATAGATACGCCAGGCCATCACTCATTCACAACATTAAGGTCAAGAGGCGGAGCTTTGGCAGATTTGGCAATATTGGTAGTAGACATAACAGAGGGGTTTAAGCCTCAAACCATTGAATCTATTAATATTCTCAAACAGCAGAAAACTCCTTTTATTTTAGCATTGAATAAAGTGGATAAATTACAAGGATGGATAACCAATTCCGGTTCATTTTTAAAAAACAATTCAAATCAAAGTAATTTAGCAAAACAAACTTTCCAAAATAGGATGTATGAAATTATAGGTACACTTGCCTCTCACGGCTTTGATTCAGCTCTTTTCTCAGAGATAGAAGATTTTCAAAAAACAATTGCCTTAGTTCCAACATCCGTCAAAGAGACTGGCGAAGGAGTTCCAGAATTATTTATGATTTTAATGGGACTTGCACAGAGATATCTACGAGGTAAGTTGTTACTAGATTATGGTTCTTCAGAAGGCACAGTCATTGAAATTAAAGAAGAAAAAGGACTAGGAAAAACATTGGGCGTTATAATTTACAACGGCATTCTAAAATCATCAGATACATTAATAATAGGTGCACAACCAGAACCTATAGTTACAAGAGTAAGAAGTTTACTACAACCCAAGCCTTTGGATGAAATAAGAGATCCAAGACAACAATTTGATAATGTAAAAGTTGTCGGGGCGGCAGCAGGGTTGAAAGTCGTAGCCCCTAATATTGAAGGAGTAGTTGCAGGAGCTCCATTTTACAGCGCAGAAACCGACGAAGAGATAGATGAAGCTTTAGACAAGCTTACTGATTCGATGAAGTCGAATGTAAAATGTACTGATGAAGGAGTAGTAATTAGAGCTGATGCAATTGGCTCCTTAGAAGCATTAGCTTATGAATTATCTGCAGCAGGAATACCTATTGTGAAAGCTTCAGTTGGTGACGTATCACGGAGAGATGTCGTAACTGCAGATCCTTCCGATGAAGAATATAGATCCATTCTGGCTTTCAATGTTAAGATACACCCTGACGCAAAGAATGAGTTATATGAGACTGGAGTAACACTATTCGAATCAGATATTGTCTACAGACTTTTAGAAGATTACCAAGAATGGAAAGAAACGATTAAAGATAAACAAGCTCAACATTTGAGAGATGATTTTGCCCATCCAGGCAAGTTTGAAATATTGGAAGGCCATACCTTTAGGACTCGAGACCCTGCCGTTGTTGGAGTAAGAGTATTGGGCGGGCGGATTGCACTAAATCAAGGGGTTTTACGCGATGACAATGTTGTAGTTGGCCATATCAAATCATTAAGATCTGGCGACCAAGTTCTCAAAGAAGCAATTCAAGGCGATGAAGTTGCAGTTGCAATTAACAATGTAACAGTTGGCAGACAAATATCAGAAGGTGATGCTCTGTATATCGAAATGGACGAACGAGCTATTTTAAAAATCCGTGAAGCAGGCATAAAATTGAGCTTTATTGAAGAAGATATAATAACAGAAATGCAGAAAATTAAGAGAAAAGATCAACCTTTTTGGGCAAGATAAGTTTAGTAATCAATTTGCCCGTAATAGCGGAATAATCTTTTTCCAATAGGAATATTATTTTGATATTTTTTAATTTCTTTTCCATCCATTTCGCCCATAGCTAATTTTAAGGAAAGATAAGGCGGACAATAATTATCGGAATAAATATATGTAGAAACTCGGGGATTTATTTCCATTAATACGCCACCTCGCGTACTAATATCAACGCAATAATCCGTAGGAAGATATTTCATTACATTTTTTGCATATTCAATAGCCGAATCATCTTTTATGAGTTCATAGTTCATTCCAAGTCCCGATGCAAAATTCATTCTAAGTTTAACTGAACAAACTAAAATATCTCCCTTATTTGATACGGGATCTATTTTGAGTTCATCACCATCTAAGTACTCCATAATCATTAGTTCAGGAATCTTTTTTCCGGCAACAGTATTTTTTAATTCATCCATCGATATAAATTTAGCAAAGGGCCGCCCATTGAATAATAAGTCATAGCGATCAGATTTTTCAGTCATCACTCGGACCCCTCTTGCCCCTTTCCCTTCAGGTGGTTTGAATACAATATCTTTATCAGGATACCCAAGTTTCAAAGCTGCCTTCTCCAATTCTTCAAATGATTGAACCAGATAGTATTTTGGAACTTCTATTTTTCCTTTAAAATGTTCATACATCAAGAATTTATTTTCACAAATACTTACTAATTCATGTTTTGACGCTAGAAGTTTACAATATTTTTTTATTTTTGAAGCTGCTTTTGATAAATGAAACATTTCCCATGAAGTTTGAGGAAAGACAATATCAATACTGTGTTTTTGAACAAGTTCTACTATTGAATCAACATAATTTTCTTCGTAAGCCCAAGGAACGATTGCAAAATCATCACAAATCCACTTTCCAATGGCTTGTTCAGTAGCATTTGTTCCTAAAATAAAAATATTAGGTTCTTGTTTTTTAAGATTTGTAATTAGGGCATGGGCGCCCGGACATCCAACTCCAGTCAGTAGAACTCTCACATTTCCTCACTAGACTTGTCTTCTAACAAGTTTTTGTATACTTTCAGTAGCTTTTTTTCTTGGAGTTCCCAAGCATAATTCATTTTGAAAGCTTTAAATCCATTTTCACCCATTTCTTTCCTAAGTCTTTTATCATTTGAAAGTTTTGTGAGTGCATTAGTCCATTCTTCAGACACAAGTCCACAATTATATCTCTCAACAATTTTTTTCCTTGTGTCGTACGGACCTACAATTACAGGTATTTTGTACCCCATCGCATCTAATAATTTTTTAGGAAGCGCATAATCTCTTAGTCTCCTATCGACATAATGCCCCACGATAAGGATGTCGCAAGCTGCATAACATTCATTCATCATACTATAGGGGAGAGGACCAGTAAATTTTGCATTGGCACCTTTTTCTTCTGCTATTTTTTCTAATTCCTTAACCATTTCGTTGTATCCGCTTCTTCCTTTAGGAGGCCCTCCAACAATTAGTAAGCTAAGTGCATTAACTTTAGAAGCCGAATCGATTATTTCTTCCAGAATAGGTTTTCTTAATCCTCCAATATATCCTGCTATAATTCCATCTAAACCAAACCTATGGTTATCTACTGGCTGTTGAACAACTTCTAGAGGCTCTGAATTGTACAGAACAGTACCGCCACCTAATCGCACGGCCAATTCATCTGAGACAGTTAAAACAGCATCTGCTTTTCCAATAAGTTTCTTTTGCTTTCTTTCATAATATTTACCAATAAACCAATTCTGCACAATCTCCATTTTTGGCCAATCTTCATGAGAATCAAAAATAACTTTTGCATTTGTAAACTTCTTTACATTTAATGCCACATCTAATACTTCCAAATCATGAGCATGCACAATATCTGGCTTATATTCTTCAATTTTAGTTTCAAGTTGCTTCATAGCTCTTTTAAAACTTCGAACTTTTGAAAAAAAGTTACCTTCCAAATCTTCAAATATCCTAATAACTCTAATGCCATTCCTTTCTTCCTCCCACTTTGTAGTATACTTATCCATACGCCTTGCCCAGCAGAATACAGTTACTTCAAATCCAGAATTCACGAGACTAGTAGCTTCACGATAAACACGGGTATCTTCATTCGGTATCAAAAGGTCATGACCTAAGACCATAGCTATGCGTTTCATATAATTTGATCTAACCTCACTTTAATCGTTTCAAACCCTTCAGCAAAATCACTTGCTAGTTGTATTCCTCTCATCTTAACAACAGACCTAAAGAACTTCTCATTAAAATAGGGGTTGTGCTTTTGGCTGTCATAGCAGTCCAATGCTAAAATCTTCTTTTTGATATGTCGTTCTTTAAGCGGGATAAAGCAATTTAGAGAAACGGTTAAGTTATTCCATGGTAACTCGTAACCTAGAAGAGTACAATTTCTGAAAGCTCTTTTAGCTTCTTCAGTTACAACGCCATGATCCTGATGTATGTCAGTAGTTGTTGGCGTAAAAACGACATCGTATTGAATAGATTTTGAGTGATCATAAAGGGCTTGTAAAATATCTTGACGATCTCTTGGAAAGAAACGAGTGTAAAAATCTAGAATCTCATGAGTTACACCCATTATTTTACTTGATTTGGCAGCTTCTTCAACAAGGTTTGGATATCTTTCAGCAACAGCACTAAAATAAATAATATGAACCTCCCATCCTTCTTCTATCATTTTAGCAATAGTGCCCCCACATCCCAATTCAGCATCATCAGTATGAGGACTTAAAACAAGAGCTTTTTTCTTACGAGAATATTCATTTTTAGAATTAACCGAATCTCTTAAAACTTCACTAATATTTTGGTTATTTTTTTTAGCCCGTTGTTTCAATATTTTCCAATCAGTGGCAAATTCTTCAGTAATTGTGAACAAATATTGTTCAGGTTTCTGACCTTTCTTCCAAACCATAGATTATATATGTTTAGATATAGGGTTATATAACCTTTCCTTTGGTCTTCTTGTGAAAGAGATAATTATCACTAATTTTGAAGGCGTTTACGAACCTGCCGAAGATTCTTGGTTAATCTCAAGACATATTCCTAAATCTGAGGGAAATGTATTAGAAATTGGAAGTGGCACAGGTATCATCTCAATTCATTTAGCTCAAAGGGGCCATCAAGTTACAGCTGTGGATTTGAATCCCAAAGCGGTTGAAGCCACTAAATTTAATGCTAAAAATAATAATGTAAAGATTGAAGTTCTTGAAGGAAATATGTTCAATCCAGTTAAGAATCGAAAATTTGATATGATTGTTTGTAATCCCCCCTATCTTCCACCATCTGATGATTATAATGATCCAGAGTTGGCTTTAGCAGTAGAAGGCGGACCTAGCGGTTCTGAATTTACAATAAAGCTTCTCACACAAGCAAAAAATTATCTTAATCCAAACGGATCAGTATATATGATATTATCAAGCCGAATGAAAGAGTTCGAAGTAGATTGGAAAAGGAAAGTGATCAAGCAAGAAAAATATTTCTTTGAAAGATTAAATCTGCTTCACTTTTTCTGATTTATTAAGCGAAGATAATTTTAGCATTCTCATTAAAATCTGTCCGAAAGGTAATGAAAGAGCTGAATAAACTAGGATTGAATGGGGCAGAATCCATAATCGGTCTGTTAAACTGTAATTAGGTTCCCATGGTAAAGACATAACTTTTAAATCCATTCTATCAACAAAATTATTTTCACCAAAACACAACCAGAAGATAATTGGCATAGCTATCAGCATAGTAAACATCATAGGACGCATTTGATTAGACATCATTTCACTTTGAAGAACCATTACTTGAGGCTGCATAGTCATTAATTTATTCAAACGAGCATTATTTCCACTTCTGCGAGCTTCACTCATCTCTTTGTTATAAGCTGCCATTTTAGTTTGAATTTCAGCTACTTTCTCCCAGTCAATAAGCATGTGCCGAATAATTGTAGTTAGAGAAATCATTAAAACTCCAGCAAATAGAAATGTTAGGACAGGATATCGATGTTCAAAACCTATCTGAGGTTCTAGAATGTTTGCGGCCAAATTCCCCATCCCAACTCTCATTTCAGGATTTATTAAAATATAAATCATAAAAAGCATTGTGAGTAACATGCCTCCCATAGCTGGAGGTTGGACCTCTTCTTCGGAATCGTTTTTTTCACTCACTTACTCAAAACCTTCCTAAATTGTTCAACCGCAATCTCAATTTGGTTATCATGGTTTTCAACTATAGAAACAGTAGCTCCCACAATAGAGGCTGCCGTCTCAGCATAATCACGATTCACTTTCTGATGCATATCAATATCATCAGCATCTCTCATTCTAGACGGATCTTTAGATCTCCTTCCTGCAATTTCCTGTGCAGTAGCTTCTACTAGAACAATAATATTTGGTTTTAGAGCACTTATAGTCCACTCAGGCAAGCCAGGCATGTATCCGGAGGGTGTAAGGATAGAAGCATGCGTATCGACCACTACATCTCCCATTTGAGAGATTCTTTCTCCAGCTTGCTTTTGTAATGATTGTTGTTTTTCAATAGGTAGTTTTCTCATATCGTCTCGATTTTCTACGCCTTCTTTCTGTGCCTCTTCAAACATAGTACTGCCAAAATTCACAATCTTATATCCATAATCTTGTGCTGCATTCATAACGGTACTCTTACCCACACCAGGTACTCCTGTAACTATTACAACACTCATTTCTATTTGCCTAATCTATTGGGTTTTTTTAGGCTTTCTGGTAGTTTTACAAATGTTGCAGGACATCCTTTAGCCAGATGCCAAGCCGGAACATTTTTTGTTACAACTGAACCTCCAGCTACAAATGAACCTTGGCCAAGAGTTATCCCTGGCATTAGTGTTGCATTTGCCCCTACGGTAACATCATCTTCAATAGTTATTCTCTCTAATAAATATTCAGTTCTAAGTGGAGTTTTATCATTTGTAAGTGTGGCATTTGGCCCTAGAAAAACACGATTACCAATTTTACTCCCTGTAGGGATATAAGCTCCAGTTTGAAAACTACAATTACTTCCAATTTCACAATTATTGTCAATAACAACATTAGTTCCGATTAAGCAATTATCTCCTATGACTGTCTTTTCACGTACTAAAAAATTATGCCCTGTTCTAGTATTGCTTCCAAGCTTTGCCGTTGAATAAATCGCCCCTGGTCTAATCTTGGAATTATCTCCAATTTCACATCCTGTTATATTATCAGGATTAGTTTTTAATAAATCCAATTCGGCATTATGAGGATAACCAATTAATGCATTAGAATCAATAAAACAGAAATTACCAATTTTAGAATTACCGAAAATTGGCATTACTCCTCGCCAAAGAAGCTTCGAAGAACTGGATGCATTTCCATCATTTGTTCTTTTCCAATCTGTTCATACATTCTAATCATAATTCCGACAGTAAGTAGCACACCAGTACCAGAGGATTGCCCCACAGTCCCAATCATATCAGCTCCTGCAGCTAAGAATCCTACCATTGCTCCACTGAATACAGTTACGGTAGGGATGTAACGTTCTAAAACCTTTTCAACAATTCGTGGATCTCTACGGAATCCTGGTATTTGCATTCCCGAACCTTGTATTTGTTTAGCCACATCAGCAGGCCCCATATTGGTCGTTTCAATCCAGAATTTAGCAAACACAATAGACCCCAAAACCATAATTCCCATATAAACCACGATATGAGCTACAAGTTGCCAAGGTTCATGGCCCCCTAGATACTGGCCATATTTCTCAGGACTTACCAATGGAAGGAACCAATCTTGTAAACCAGCTAAACGATTAACATAGTATGCCAATCCCATAGTAGGTACTGGATTACTTCCATCCGTTGTATCAAAAGCACCAAGCCTCCAATTATGTCCGAATATAGGCCATGTAGACATCGTTGGATGCGACCAGAAAAGAAGTGCAAACATATTTACGTTTGCCAATAAAGCGGCCATTAAAATAACCGGAATATTACTAGCATAAATTAAACGAATAGGATATCTTCCTCTAGCGCCTCTTACTTTTCCATGAGCCAAAGGTAATTCAATTCTTGAAGATTCAACATATACGACTATAAAGAAAACAACTAAAGTACCAAGTAATGCCACAAGAGGGTTTGGAGGTGCCAATAGTATGGCCTCATACCCACCATTGCTCAAATCAGAAGTTGATGAATTTTTAAGATACCATAAAATCATTGGGAAAGTTCCAGAAGGCGTATCAGTTTGACTTCCAGGTGCGGGCTCCCAATTTAGAGTTCCAGTGAATATAGCTTGTGAAACACCGGCAGCGATGAATAATGAAATACCCGAACCAATACCCCATTTCGAAACACTTTCGTCCATTAGAAAAACTAAGTATGATCCGATTGCTAATTGAGTAATAATAGTCATACGGGCCCAAGTGAGTCCAACATCGCTAACGATGGCAGCACTAGGTTCAAGGAAACCAAAGACTTGAGGTACAGATTCTACTATAATCATTACGATAACTAGAACTTTCTGAGTTCCTTGATAGATCTCCTTATCCTTTGGATTTTGTAAATTTAAATTTATGATTTTTGCACCTGTAAAAAGTTGCATAATAATACTGCCAGTAACAATAGGGCCAATCCCCAAATGCATCAAACTACCACTAGCTCCAGCTAGAATTGCTCGATATTGACTGAAAAGATCAATAGTTTCTCCTCCAAGGCCATATATTGCTACATTTGTCATTGCAAAATAAACAATTAAGATAGTCAAAGTCCACGTCATTTTGGTTCTAAAATGGACGTGCCCATCTGGTTTCTTTATGGTAGGCATTCGGCCTATTATGGGTTTAAGTCCGTGTAATTTAGATCCTTCTCCTGAGTAAGAAGCACCCATGTATACTAACCAAGTTAGCACCACAAAACCAACCCCCATCAATGTACCTGCTACAGTTTCAGGACTTTTCCAATTATACCAAAGGACATAAAGAAGAATCATAAAAAGACAAGGGCCGAGAGCCTGTCTTGGGTTTCTAGGAATATCGTTTTCAGCCATTCAAGATCTCTCCACCAGCTGCCTCAATTTTTTCTACGGCTTTTGCAGAAGCTGCACTAATCGTAAGTTTATATGATTGTTTGGTAGAACCAGTACCGAGTAATTTATCATACCCCATACTTTGTAAATTAAGCGAAACAGTTTTCCCTTTTTTTGTTGCAATACCTTCAGCAATCCAAGCATCACACATCTCTTCTATAGTTTTTAAATTAATTGAATTATTTGCATGAACTACAGATTGTGGCCTTTTGAAACCGTGAGCGCCCCAAACCCGTCCAACACGTTCATACATTATACGCTTCGTTTTGTGACATCCGGCATTTCCACGTCCACCTCTAAGACCTGCTCCTCGGCCTTTCTTGTGTCCTCTTCCACGTGTGCGGCTGGGCTTTAGTGCCTTACGCCTTGGCATATTGCATTCTCCTAATTAATATGTTAATTTTGTCACCACGATAACCGAGAGCTCCCCCTTCCTTAAAACTACGTTTTATTCCCTCATATCCTTTACGGGGTGGATGTAATCTAAAAAGAGGTTTTAATGCAGGAACATCTCGCATTACAGTTTTTCCTTCTGTAAGGGATTTTGCCAAAGCTTTAATTGTCTTGAAGGAAGATTCCTTTAATTCAGTTTTAGTATAACTCTTATTGCCGCTAGTTTTACCCGAACTTTCAAGCATTAATTGAGTAGTATCTACATCAACTTCTCCCCAAGTTACATAATCTTTGATAATATTCAACATACCTTTGTAAACGTCGTTTTCAGGAACAATAACGCAATGATTTACATTATTCAAACGCATTATTCTCATAGTTTCCTTAATCTTAGGCATAACATTTACAGAACCTCTAACTCTAACGATCGCCCAGCTCATTCTTGTTTCACTCCTTTTACCATGTTATGAAAGTCGCCTTGACCAGGTAATAATTTCGTTGTGGTTGTTTTTTTAAGTGCATTAAACATTGCATTTGCAAAATTATAGATAGTTTGAGTTTGACCTTTGGTAAATGACCAAGCATCTTCTACACCAGCTAATTTTAGCATAATTTTCCCAACTTGATTTGTAACAAGCCCAACACCTGGTGGTGCAGGTTTAATTGTTATACGAGTTGAACCAGTTCTTCCCGATACTTCAAATGGTAATGAGTTTGGAACGGCCGTTGAACATTCCCATGAACCGCTTCCTCTTCTAATTTCAACAATGTTCATTTTTGCACGATCAAAAGCTTTTGTAATAGTGGGCCTTACTAATTTACCTGAAACGCGCCCCAATCCAACAATACCATTTCCGTTTCCAACTATAGTGGTAACTGCAAATCGTACCCTTCTTCCAGAATCAGACATTCTTTGAACCATATGAATGTCTATAACTTCTTCTAATAAATCAGGAACCAATAAATCAATAATTGGAGGTTCACGCAAAGGCAATCCAGTAGCCAACGCATCTTGAATTGTAGTAATTTCACCTGAAACAACCATTCTTCCTAATTCAGTTTTAGCAACCCATTTAGTAATTCTTTCTTCAGCAGCACGTCGACGTTGTTGAGCAGGAGATAGAGGAGGCCCTCGTTGTGGCCTTCCACCTTGTTGAGGTTTGCCGCCTTTTTGAGGAGGTTTACCGCCTTGGTAAGGTTTACTACCTTTATAATTTGATTGTTTAGGTTTAGATGTTTCTTCAGCCATTATTTACTGCCTCCAATTTTCTTGGATATTTTTTCAAATTCCGCAGTCGTTTTATCAGAAATATGACTTCCATTAATTCTGTCATCTCCTGGGAATAAATTATCAGAATGAGGTATATTCAAACCACCGTCAACCAATCCTTTCAGAGTTGCAAATGCTCTTCCACCAGGAGTTGGAGTAATTCGGCCAATGTCAAGAACTGCAGAATCAATGCCTGCTTTCAAAGATCTTTTAGCTGCTAGCATTCCAGATAAGTAAGCAGCAGGTACATTTGTTTTAGATCCTTTCCAGCCCATTCCTGCAACATCAACTGAGTTTGCAGATGCTAGAATATTATCGCCTTCAATTGAGAATTCAATAATCTGAACAGTAACTTTAGCATTACTAAAACGGACAACTGCTCGAGGGATACCTGACTTCAGCAAAGCTAATCTTTTTCGATAATTAGTAATTCCTTTATTTCTTCTTGAAAAGTGCATTCCTCTTGGCATTATTTCGAACCTCCCAATTTAATTCCATCAATTCCCATATTATATCTTAAATGGTTTCTTGAATTATAAACACCGCCTTTCACGCGACGATAGTAAAGTCTGTATTGAGAAGAATCAATAGTTCCACCAGCTCTCAACGTTACCAATTCCTTTCTCAATGCACGAACTCGGTTCATCCAAGCTTCTTTTTTCGGTGTACGGGCCCCACCAGCTCCTTTTCGTGAACCATGACCTCTGCGTCTTCCTTTAGCTCTTTGAATTGCCATAACCTTTGCCCGCCCTCTCGAAATACCTTTTTTCTGGTGTTTACGAATGAATTTCTGAACAATTAAAAGACGAATATCATCACGAGTAACAGCTTCAGTAATTCGTTCTTGAACTTCAGGTCGGTCATCAACCCATACTCTATGAACTCCACATTTTAACAAAGCGGCAGCAACACGTTTTTGATAGGATAAATTCATAGATCTCTCCTATTAAAAATACGTATTTTTAGTTCATCAGCTTTATTCACAATAACTTCTCTTTTTTTATCTCCAACTTTACTAGAAATACGGATTGCTTGAGTCTTAGGGTCTACATTATCAACTTCTTTTGGATTATGAATCATAACTTCTTCAAATCCAGAAGGATGTAATCCTCTAACACTTGCAGGCCCTCTAAATCCAGGTTGAACAACAGTAATTCGGTATTTGAAATGGCGCCTCATTTTGGAATGTATACCTCTTGGGCGTCTCCATTTATCTCCAAGACGCTTATACCTAAACCAATTTTGACGTTTAAAGGCCGGACGTCGGTTAGACATTCTGTTGCGTTTTGATAATGCAACTTTTGTTTCTGGATCTAAGACGGGCTTTTGCCTTGGTTTATATTCTTCATCACTCATTGAGCAACTCCTTTGGAAATGGTGTAAATTCCATCTTGGAATACACGAGTATCTCTGCCTTTTACAACAGTATTCTTTTCTAAATTACCGGCAGTTTGACCTACTTCTTCAATATTATTGCCTTCAATAGTAATAATATCACCTTTGATTTTAACTTTTGCATCTCCAACAATAGGGGATTTTCGAGTATCTTTTTCACCTAAGAAATTATCTATATTTACAATATTTCCCTTTACTACTACTTTCATAGGAAAATGAGCAAATACTATTTTCATTTCATATTTGAATCCTTGATTCACTCCCTTAATCATGTTAGCAAGATGAGCTTTCCATGTGCCTATCAAAGCTTTTTCTTTCTTTCTAATTTTGCTTCCAATAATTTTCAGTTTATTATCTTCTTGTTCAAATTTCATGGATGCGTGTTTGAAATGTCGAGATAAATCTCCACGCGGACCTGTGATTTTCACATCAGAAGTACTACTATCTATAGAAACACCTTCAGGGACTTCTAAAACATGGACTATTTGTTTGAGAAACATTAATAAACGTAAGCTAGCAGCTTTCCTCCAGTTGAAGCCTCTTTGGCTTGGTCATTATTCATTACACCATGCGGCGTTGTTAGAATTAAAAGGCCGAAATCTTTTGCAGGCAAGTAACGAGCTTCGTGCCTATCCATATCTCTTAATTTAATAGAGAAACGAGGTTTGATAGCTCCACAGCCATTAATTCTTCCGTTAAGCGAAATATCGAATTCTCCTCCTCTTCCATTGTCTCGGAATTCGTAATTATTTAAGTATCCTTTTTCAGTTAATAATTTCAGTACGTCCCCAATAAGGCGTGAAGCTGGAACTACAGCAGACTCCTTTCCAACATGGTCTGCATTTTTGATAAGAACAAGGGCATCTGATAGTGCATCGTGTTTCATATTTTTTTACCTCAATCGTATTTTTTGAACCCTAGCTCTGGAGCTTTGTCCCTGAAACATTGTCTGCACAAGTTCAGTCCATAACGGCGTACTAGTCCGCGCTTTCTATCACACAAAACGCAACCAACTATTCGGCCACGGTAAACTTCGCGTTCTTTGATTTTAACTTCATCGATATTCATATTTTAAAAACCTCCAATGCGAATTTTTTTTGCATGTATTCTTGACATTCTTCAGCATTAATTCGGTGATTCTTGCCAACTCTTTTACTTCTAATTTTTCTTCGAGATACTCTAAAGCCAGGCCTTTCAAAAGCAATTGCAATATCAAGTCCAAAAATCCCAATATCGGGATCATAGCTTTCATCTTTGTATCCAGTATAATCAGGTATTCCAAAACTTAAACCTCCAGTTTTAGAAAAGCAATAATTAGGTAATCGATTTTCGCGAACCCATAATGATTTTTTAATAAATTCCAACGCAGGTTCTCCTCTCAAAGTGACTTTACATCCAATAGGCATTCCCAATCGAATTCCAAGATCT